>JAEEGL017317223.1_pt1 | contig 16245 bp, 12 predicted proteins | sample 9134231 | NCBI WGS metagenome assembly JAEEGL01 (sample SAMN16246548, study PRJNA631951) | gut metagenome | biome: gut microbiome; feature: rumen; material: fiber-attached | host: Bos | place: Iran: Karaj | collected 2018-10
AGACCACCTGGGCATCCGGATAGTTCTCCTTAAGTCCCGCCATCAGCTCGTTCACATCACCGTAGAGGGTACGGGGGGAACGTTCCTCCATGCTGCCCACCAGATCCTCCGTCAGGCAGAATCCGTCGTTGGTGCCTCCCATGACCAGGATCAGTTCCGTATCCTCCGGGATCTCCCGGTACCGTTCGCAGAAGGGATTATCCCAGTATCTTCCGTAAGAGGATCCGCCGATCCCCAGATTTACCGCATGATAGGTTTCCAGCACTTCGGACAGGCGGGTGGGATAGGCATACTGCTGATAATCCTCCAGATTTTCCAGATTGGCCGCCGCCGTAATGCTGTCTCCCAGGCAGGCCACCTTCAGCCCCTCGAATTCCTCCGCATATTCCTCAAGGATCAGATCGTCCGCTTCCATCCACAGTTCCGTTTCTTCATAGGAAGCCCGAAGTTTCTGTCTGTCCTTCAGGGTAATGGTGGGGATCTCCGGTACTTCGGCCGCAACTTCATTTCCGGACACGTCATTTCCCGATACGTCGTTCCCGGATACGTCTTCTCCCTCCAGATCGTTATCAGACACATCGTTGCCGGATACGTCTCCCTCCTCAAGATCATTGCCGGAAACATCCTCCTCCGGTGCTTCCTCCTCAAGGTCATTCTCGGAAACGCTCTCTTCGGGAAGTTCCTCTTCCGGCAGTTCCTCGTCAATATCGTTTTCGGATACGGAATCCTTTTCCATGCCCTCCGGATATTCGTTGTCTCCGGACACATAGTCCCCGGTGAGGCCCCAGACATCCACGACCTCCGCCTCTTCCGGCTCCTCTTCTTCCTCTATATAGGCATGTTCCTCAATATAGGACTGGATCTCTTCCACGGACAGCTGGGAGATCTCCTCGATCTCGCTGCGGATCTCGTCGGTGCTCTCCGTCACTTCCAGAAGCCTGACGGCCCGTTCTTCTTCCCATTTCTTTTCCTGCCGTATACCCATGATGTAGTTCACGCCCACGGCGCATCCGGCCACCAGTCCCATGGCCAGTACGGTCAGCAGAACCTTGGTCCATGTCTTCATTGTCTCTGCCTCACGATCTCATATGCCAGCACCCCGGCCGCCACGGAGGCGTTCAGGGAATCGATCTCACCCTTCATGGGGATGGCTGCGCACATGTCGCATTTTTCCTTTACAAGACGGCTGACACCGGATCCTTCGTTGCCGATCACAAGTCCGATGGCCCCTTTCAGATTAAGGTCATACATTCTGGTGCCCTTCATATCGGCGCAGACGAACCACATGCCCCGTTCCTTTAATTCCTCGATGGTCCGGGACAGGTTGGTGACCCGCACCACCGGCGTATAGTTCAAAGCTCCGGCGGAGGTCCTTGCCACCGTGGAGGTCAGGCCCACTGCCCGGTCTTTGGGAATGATGACGCCGTGGGCTCCGGAGAGGTTTGCCGTCCGGATGATGGCCCCCAGATTGTGGGGATCCTCGATGCCGTCCAGCAGGAAAAAGAAGGGATCCTCCCCTTTTTCCGATGCTTTTGCAAAAAGATCCTCCATCTCCGCGTAGTTGTAGGAAGCAACATAGGCGATGACCCCCTGGTGCTTTCCCGTCTCCGACAGCTGATCCAGCCGTTCCTTATTCACAAAGCGGATCCGGATCCCCCGCTTTTTCGCTTCCCGTTTCACCGTCATGGAAGGACCGTCCGTCAATCCGTCCTCCATCAGGAGCCGGTCGATCTCCTTTCCTGCCCGCAGGGCCTCGATCACCGGGTTTTTCCCTTCGATCCCGGATACGTTTTCCGGAATCTCTTCCTGCATGGTTCTTTCTTCCTTCACGCTTCTTTCTCCTCCCGGATCTTCATGATCCCCAGCCGGATCAGTTCCTGCATCCGGGGACTTTCTCCGTTTAAATACAGATAGCCCAAAAGCGCCTCAAAACCCGTAGCCTTCAGATATTCACCCTGAGAGGCGTTCTTGGCACCGGAATGGGGCTTGGCGTTCTTTCCTCTTTTATAGATGGTCATCTCCTCCGGAGAAAGCACCGGAAGGATGGAATCCACAATATCGGCCTGAGCCCTGGCACTCACATACCGGGTGGCTTTCTCATGGAGATCGTGGTTGGAGGCATTCCCCGTTGCCACGATATAGGTGCGGATCACCAGATCGTAGATGGCGTCACCGATGTAAGCCAAAGTTAAAGGTGAATATGTTCTGATATCCACCTTTTTTAAATCCAGATCGATGTTAAGTTTACATAACTCGTCAAACCGGTCCGTCATGCTTTATGCCACTTGACTCCTTCCCGGGTATCCTCCAGCACAATACCCTTGGCAAGGAGTTCATCCCGGATCTCGTCCGCCCGGGCAAAGTTCCTGTCTTTCCGGGCTGCCTGACGCTCCGCAATGAGAGCCTCGATATCGGAATCCAGAAGTTCTTCCTTTTTCTCCACCAGAAGGCCGCAGATATCGGTCAGTTTCAGGACGAGGGCCTTTAATCCCGTCAGATATACCTTGGAAGATCCTTCCTTCGCGTTGGAGTTTACGAACTTCACCAGTTCGAAGATGGCGGAAAGGGCATCCGCCGTGTTCAGGTCATCGTCCATGGCCTCGTTGAACTTCTCTTCAAAGGCCTTTGCCTCCTGAAGCAGTTTCTCTTCTCCCTCCGTGAAATCCTCATCCTTTGCCTGCCCGATGAGATAATTTAAATTGGATACGCAGTTGACGATCCGCTCATATCCACTCTCGGCGGCTTTCATCAGATCCGCGGAGAAGTTTAAGGGGCTTCTGTAATGAGCCGACAGCATAAAGAACCGCAGCACCTGCAGGTCGTATTTCTCCGAGATCTCCCGTACCGTAAAGAAATTCCCGTCGGACTTGGACATCTTCTTATTATCAATGTTCAGAAAAGCGTTGTGCATCCAGTAACGGGCAAAGGGCTTGCCGTTGGCCGCTTCCGACTGGGCGATCTCGTTCTCGTGATGAGGGAAGATCAGGTCTTCGCCCCCGGCATGGATATCGATCTCATCCCCCAGGTACTTCTTGGACATAACGGAGCATTCGATATGCCAGCCCGGTCTGCCGTCGCACCAGGGAGACTCCCAGGAGATCTCACCCTCCTTTTTGGGCTTCCAGAGCACAAAATCCAGGGGATCTTCCTTCTGATCCTCACCGGTCACCAGCAGGGAACGGTTCCCGCTCCGCAGGTAATCGATATTCTTATGGGAAAGCTTCCCGTAGCCTTTAAAACTCCGGGTCCGGTAGTACACCGTTCCGTCCTGTGCCTTATAGGCATAGCCCTTGTCGATCAGGGTATTGATCATGTCGATCATGCCCCCGATCTCCTCCGTTGCCTTGGGATGTACGGTGGCGGTGCGGACGTTTAAGCCTTCCATGTCCTTTTTGCATTCTTCGATGTAACGCTCCGAGATCACGGAAGCATCCACCCCTTCTTCGTTGGCTTTCTTAATGATCTTATCGTCCACATCGGTGAAATTCGATACATAGTTCACCTCATAGCCCCGGCTTTCCATATAGCGGCGGAAGGTGTCAAAGATGATCATGGGGCGGGCGTTTCCGATGTGGATGTAGTTATAGACCGTAGGCCCGCAGACGTACATGGAGATCTTCCCTTCCGTCAGGGGTTTGAATTCTTCTTTTCTTCTGTTTAATGTATTATAAATTTTCATCATGATATTCTCCGTATTGAAGTCAGTTGAATGTAGTTTCGGTCTCCTGTTTCGGTTCCGGTGGGATCGGCTCCATGCGATAACATCTGTTATTCTTCCGTTCTCTCCGGCATCCGGTCATCTCATGCGTCCCCGGCCGGACACCCCGGACAGCCGCCACAGGAAGCACCGTCCCCGTAGGAAATATAAGAAGTCTCGGCAGGAGTGGCCAGCATACAGATGGCCTGGGCGGAGATCCCCTCTCCGCTTCCGGTAAATCCGAGACCTTCTTCGGTGGTTGCCTTTACATTCACCCTGCTGACATCGATCTTCAGGGTATCTGCGATAACGTTACGCATGTTATCGATGTAGGGCCTCATTTTCGGGGCCTGAGCGATGATGGTGGCGTCGATATTTTCTACAAAAAATAATTCCTGATTTAATAAATCTCCGACTTTTTCAAGCAGGAGAACGGAAGAGATCCCTTTATACGCCGGATCCGTATCCGGGAAATGCTTCCCGATATCTCCCAGAGCCGCCGCACCCAGCAGGGCATCCATGACGGCATGGAGCAATACGTCCGCGTCGGAATGACCCAGTAGTCCCTTTTCATAAGGGATCTTCACACCCCCTATGATCAGGTCCCTGTCGGGTACCAGTTTATGCACATCGTAGCCCATTCCTATCCGCATGGTGTCTTCCTTCTATAACACTTGTTACTTTAACAGTTCTTTCAGCATGGCGTTTACGGAACCGGGATCCGCCTTGCCCTGCATGGCCTTCATGGTCTGTCCCACCAGGAATCCCAGGGCTTTTTCCTTGCCGCCCTTATAATCGGATACCGATTGGGGATTATCCGCAATGACCTTCTCCACCGTAGTCCGAAGGAGTCCCTCGTCATTCACGGTCAGAAGTCCCTTTTCCTCCACATAGGCTTCCGGATCGATGTCTTCGAAGAACAGCACCTCGAAGACTTCCTTGGCCACGGTACCGTTGATCTTTTTCCCATCCTGAAGGGCGATGAGTTTTGCCAGAGATGCCCCCTTGAAGGAGATGTCCTGGGGATCCAGTTCCTTTTCCTTCAGGATCCGCATGGTCTCACCCATGAGATAATTGGAAACCTTCTTGGGATCCGCACCGCAGGAAACCGTCTCTTCGAAGATGTCCGCCATCTTCTTGGACTTGGTGATGATATCGATATCGTAATCCGGCAGTCCGAAGGACTCTTTATACCGGACCATCTTTGCATCACGGAATTCCGGCTGCTCAGAGCGGATCTCCTCAAGGAAGGATTCCTCAAGATTGATGGGAACAAGATCCGGATCCGGGAAGTACCGGTAATCCTGGGCATCCTCCTTGGAACGCATGGCAAAGGATTCTCCCGTATTGTCGTCAAAACGCCGGGTCTCCTGAACCACCTGTCCCCCTGCTTCAATGATATCGATCTGCCGCTCCGTCTCCGACTCAATGGCGTGACGGATGGCGGTAAAGGAATTCAGGTTCTTCATCTCCGTACGGGTGCCGAACTTTTCCGTGCCCGCTTCCCGGACGGAAAGGTTCACATCCGCCCGCATGGAGCCTTCCTGAAGCTTGCAGTCCGATGCTCCCAGATACTGGATGAGCATCCGGAGCTTCTCCAGATAGGCGATGACCGCGTCGGCGGAACGCATATCCGGCTCGGAAACGATCTCGATCAGGGGAACGCCGGACCGGTTATAGTCCACATAGGAACAGTCATCCCACTCGTCGTGGATGAGTTTTCCCGCATCCTCCTCCATGTGGATCTCGTGGATCCGCACGAATTTGGTCCCTTCCTCCGTGGTGATCTCCACCTTTCCGTCATGACAGATGGGCAGATAGAGCTGGGAGATCTGGTAGTTCTGGGGATTATCCGGATAGAAATAGTTCTTCCGGTCAAATTTGCAATAGGTATTGATCCCGCAGTTGGTGGCAAGTCCCACCGCTACGGCGTATTTAAGCACCTGCTTGTTGAGTACCGGCAAAGATCCCGGCATCCCGGTGCACACCGGGCAGGTATGGGTATTGGGTTCTCCCCCGAAGGCGGTGGAGCAGCCGCAGAAGATCTTGGTCTTTGTGGCAAGTTCCACATGAACTTCCAGTCCGATGACGGTTTCGTAATTTTTTGCCATATCATTCACCGTCCTTTCCGAAGAACCTGCGTTCAAAGGATCCGCCCAGAGCCTTTTCGTAGGTAAAGGCGGTATTTAACAGTTTCTGTTCGTTAAAGGAATCCGCGATCATCTGAAGTCCCACGGGAAGACCTTTGCTGTCCCGTCCGCAGGGAACCGTCATTCCCGGAAGTCCCGCCAGGTTCACCGAGATCGTATAGATATCGGAAAGATACATGGCGATGGGATCAGACAAACTCTCTCCCAGTTTCGGCGCCGTGGTAGGTGCCGCGGGTCCCAGGATCAGATCGTATTTTGCAAAAGCCTCGTCAAAGGCCTTCTTGATCAGGGCCTTTACCTTTAAGGCTTTCAGATAATAAGCATCGTAGTAGCCGGAACTTAGGACAAAGGAGCCCAGCATGATCCGGCGCTTGACCTCCGGTCCGAAGCCTTCGGAACGGGATTTCTTATACATATTATGTAAACCATCATAGGATTCCGTACGATAACCGTACTTGATCCCGTCGAATCGTTCCAGATTGGAGGAAGCTTCCGCCGCAGCGATGGTGTAATAGGTAGGAATGGCATATTCCACCAGACTTAAGTCAAACTCGGATACTTCCGCACCGCAGTCCTTCAATACCTCCGCTGCCTTGCGGATATTGGAGGCAACCTCGGGATCAAGTCCCTCGCCGAAATAATCCCGGGGGATCCCGATCTTCATTCCTTTGACACTGTCCGTCAACGCACCCAGGAAATCATTGTCCTTTCGCTCCACGGAAGTGGAATCCTTAGGATCATGGGAACAGATGGCGGAAAGAATGGCTGCGCAGTCCCTCACATCCTTACATAAAGGCCCGATCTGATCCAGGGAGGATCCGTAGGCTATGAGTCCGTAACGGGATACTCTGCCGTAGGTGGGCTTCATCCCCACCACGCCGCAGTAGGATGCGGGCTGACGGATACTGCCGCCGGTATCGGAACCCAGGGCATAAAAGCATTCCTTTGCAGCCACCGCAGCTGCGGAGCCGCCGGAGGATCCGCCGGGCACATGCCCTTCCTTCCGGGGGTTCACCGTAGGGCCGTACCAGGAAGTCTCCGTGGTGGAACCCATGGCGAATTCGTCCATATTGGTCTTGCCCAGGATCACGGCACCGTTTTTCCGAAGGTTCAGCACCGCTTCCGAGGAAAAGGTGGGCACGAAATTCGAAAGGATCCTGGAAGAGCAGGTGGTAAGAAGCCCCTCCGTGCACATATTGTCCTTGATGGCCACCGGTACTCCGGCAAGAGGAGAAGTAAGTTCTCCGCCCTCGATCCTTTTCTGCACTTCGGCTGCCTGCTTCAGGGCACCTTCTTCATCCACCGTCACGTAGCAGTGGAAGGCATCCTCCTTTTCTTTTATGGAAGAAAGGCTTGCCTTCACGGCTTCCGTAACAGTTGTTTCTTTATTGCGGATGGCCTGCCCCAGTTCCAGGGCTGTCAGTTCCAAAAGTTCACTCATCTCTCGTCTCCAGGACTGTATTTTCGCGGTTGTTTGTTATTGGTTGTTAAATCGTGTTTTAATTCTCGATCAATTCCGCGCTTCTAATCAAAGGTCTTCGGGACTTCGAACATCCCGTTCTTCTGTGCCGGGGCATTGGACAGGATCGCTTCCCTATCGTCCCCGTTACTTACCACATCTTCCCGCCATACATTCTGTACCGGAAAGACATGACTCATGGGCTCGATGCCGTCGGTATCCAGTTCCCCCAGCTTATCGATATAATCCAGCATGCTGCCCATGTCCGACTTGGCTTTTTCCTTTTCCTCGTCGCTCAGTTCCAGCTTTGCCAGAATCCCCACATATTCGATGGTCTCATCCGAAATGACATTCGCCATAAGATATCTCCTGTTATTTATTCTTCACCCTGCTTTACCAGAGGTGCATACTCCTTCTGGATCTCCTCATCATAGGAAAGGATGGGTTCCACATCTTCGCCGTGGATCTTTCTTGCCACATAGTTGTTGGTGATCTTGATCACAAGGGGCGTCAGAGCCAGCACACCGATGAGGTTGGGGATCATCATGAGACCGTTAAAGGTATCGGAGATGTCCCAGGCCAGAGAGGAGGTCATGATGGCTCCGGAGATCATCATGAGAACGAAGATCACCCGGTAGACCTTGGCACCCTTGACACCGAAGAGATATTCAACGGCCTTGGAACCGTAATGGGACCAGCCCAGTACCGTGGTAAAGGCAAAGAGCAGTACCGCCAGGGCTACGAACCATTCACCGGGCTTGCCGAAGATATTACCGAAAGCCCGTGCCACCAGGGTGGCATCATCCGTTCCTTCCTTTACAAGACCGGTGGTAAGATCAATGGCACCGGAGGAAAGGACTACGATGGCGGTCATGGTGCAGACCACCATGGTATCCGCAAATACCTCGAAGATTCCCCAGAGTCCCTGCTTCACCGGTTCCTTGACGTTGGAATTGGAATGAACCATAACCGAGGAACCAAGCCCCGCTTCATTGGAGAACACGCCGCGCTTGCATCCCTGGGTGATGACCTGAGAAATGGCAACACCTGCCGCACCTCCGGCTGCCGCACGGATCCCGAAAGCGAACTTGAAGATGGAAGCGAACATGGCTCCCACGGTACCGATATGGCAGAAGAACACGATAATGGCTCCCACGATGTAGACAAGTGCCATAAAAGGTACCACCTTTTCCGCAAAGGAAGCGATCCTCTGAAGTCCGCCGATGATGACGAAACCGCCCACCAGCATCAGGGCAAATCCGATGGCCCAGTTCACAAAGGATACACCCGCGATCTCGGTAGCACTGATATTGCTGAAGAAAGCGGATTTAATATTAAGTGTTATTTTATTGATCTGACCCATGTTGCCGATGCCGAAGGAAGCCAGGATGGCGAAGACGGAAAACAGTCCCGCCAGAAAGGCGCCGATCCCTTTGCATCCCTTATAGGAGCCGAGACCGTCCTTCAGATAATACATGGCACCTCCGGACCATTCCCCTTCAGAATTCTTTCTCCGGAAGTAAATACCCAGGATGTTTTCCGAAAAGTTGGTCATCATCCCCAGGAAAGCGGCGATCCACATCCAGAACACCGCACCGGGACCTCCGATGCAGATGGCTGCTGAAACACCGGCGATATTACCGGTACCGATGGTTGCCGCCAGGGCGGTACAAAGGGCCTGGAACTGGGATACCGATCCCGATTCCTTCCCCAGTTTTTTATGGGTGTCCTTGCTTAAAACGGATCCGATGGTCTTTTTCCACCAGTGTCCCAGATGAGTGACCTGGAAGCATTTGGTGATGACAGTGGTCACAAGCCCCGTTCCCAGTAAGAGAACCAGACCGATCTTGACCCATACGAAGCCGTTGATGGCATCATTCACGTTTGTGACGGTTGTAATAAAGCTGTTTTCCACTCCGAACTCCTCCCTTTCGGATACGGGATCTTACGTAAGTCCCGCATCTTGGTCCTTTTCGCATTCACGCAAAAAGGGCATAATACCTTATACTCGGCATACAATTATACCGAAAAATGCCCCATACGTCAAAAAAAAGTTGATCTTAGGAAATCTTACACTGAGACAGATAAGAATTGTAATAACGCCGGTCGTCGGTCACATCTTCCCCGAACCAGTCCGGCGCTTCAAAAGAACGGGCCTCTTCCACTGTGGGGAATTCCACTTCCGCGAAAACAAGGCCTTCAAAAGGCGCATCAAATACATCCAGCTCCGCCGTGAGTTCGGATCCTTCCTTATTTTTCCCAAGGGGGATGAAATAGCGGGTCTTGGAGATCAGATTGCCGTCGCATTTGGGCAGGAGATGCGCAAAGGCTTCCTTTGTCAGGGGGAGGTTGTACTCTTCCCTGGCCATGTGATCCTCCGAAGCCCTTCCCTTATAAGTAAGGAAGTACTCCTCTTCTTCCCTGCGGACGCGCACCGTAGGAGAGGTACTGAGATACCCCTGTACAAAGTGCTTCTTCGGATATTGTTCAAGATCGGGCATAGTGCCGATGAGGAATTTGCGTTCGATCTCCATATCAGAATGTATTGGTGGTCTTTACTTTCTTATAATAGGATGCGGGCAGCCGGTAATAGGTCCGGGCCAGGTCGTACATCCGCTCTGCCAGCTCATCCGTGAGCTTTCCGGGGATCAGCCGCCACTTCCAGTTGTCGCCGATGGTGGCGGGGGAATTGATCTTGGCTTCCCGTCCCAGTTCCAGATAATCCTGGATGGGGAAGATGGCCGTGTCCGCCACGGAAGCCATTCCGGTCCGGATATAACTCCAGGCAACATCCTTATTGCCCTTAAATCCCATGTATTTCCGTACCCGTTCCTTCTGTTCCTTCGTCAGGAACTCTTTGAACCAGGTGGTGATGGGGTCGTTGTCGTGGGTTCCGGTGTAGACTACGCAGTTTTTGTCATAAGCGCAGGGATCGTGCTCTCCCATCTTGTCGTCTACAAAGCCGTAGAGCATGATCTTCATGCCGGGATACCCCAGCCTGTCTATGAGCCTGTGCACCGAAGGGGTGATAAAGCCCAGATCCTCGGCGATCACGGGACGATCCCCCAGAGTTGCCTTCACGGTCTTGAAAAGATCGTATCCGGGTCCCTTTACCCACTTGCCGCCTCTGGCGTTCTTATCCCCGTAGGGAATGCTGTAATATGCGTCAAAGCCCCGGAAATGATCGATCCGCACCACATCGTAGAGGTCAAAGCAGGCCTTGAACCTGCGGATCCACCATTTGTAACCCGTCTTTTTATGGTAATCCCAGTCATAAAGGGGATTGCCCCAGAGCTGACCGTCCTCGGAGAAGTAATCCGGCGGGCAGCCTGCCACGGAGATGGGATAGCCGTCCTCATTGAGCTGAAAGAGCTTCGGATCCGCCCAGGTATCCGCACTGTCCAGGGACACATAGATGGGGATATCTCCCACGATCCTGATGCCCTGCTTATTGGCATAGGCCTTCAGTGCCTTCCACTGGGTATAGAAGAGATACTGCTGGAACTCGTAAAAGGTGATCTCGTCCGAGAGCTTTTCGGTCCACTTTTGAAGGACCTCCTTTTTCCGGAGCCGCAGATCCTTGTCCCATTCCAGGTAGCTGACGGAACCGTGGGCATCCTTAATGGCCATATAGGCGGCATAATCGGGAAGCCAGGATCCGTTCTTTTTTACAAACTTCAGGAAATCGGGGTCGGAAGCGATATTGCTCTTCCGATAGGCCTTTTTCAGCACCTTGAACCGGGAAGCGTAGATCCTGGCGTAATCCACGTAATCAGAGCCGTTGCTTTGATCCGTGCCGCCCCAGTCCGGGGTCTCACAGTCCTTTTTGGTGATCCACTTTTTTTCAACCAGTGCATCCAGGTCGATAAAATAGGGATTTCCCGCAAAGGTGGAAAAAGACTGATAGGGGGAATCCCCGTAGCTGGTGGGTCCCAACGGAAGGATCTGCCAGTAGGTCTGCCCCGCCTTTTTCAAAAAGTCCACAAATGCATATGCTTCTTTGGAAAAACTGCCGATGCCGTACTTCCCCGGCAGGCTGAAGATCGGTAATAATACGCCGCACGCTCTGTCCATAACCATTCCCCGTATGTTCCGGGCCCTAAGGCCCCTAAGTATACGCTGCCCCCTCTGTGTGAAAAGGCGTTTCCTCCGCTCCCCTATGTGGGAAAAAACGGTTCCTCCGCCTCCGCAGGGAAAAGGTGAACCTGCCCAAGGGCAGTAAGATAAGTAGAGTGTAGATGGAAAACGTTTTCTTGTCAAGCAGGAAATTTCATGATACCTGGATCAAAAGCCTTCGACCGCCCCGGGATCTTCACCGCACCCGGGTAAACTCGTCTCCGTAGATCCATACCGTTTCCCCGTCGTCACTGATCTCAAAGGGGGCGTCCCACTCCCAGTGCTCCCCGAAAAGATCATAGGAATAATGAAGGTTCCCGTTCCCGATGGTATAGGTCCCCTCGCTGGCGGGGATCCCGCCGAGAGCGATGCCCATTTCATGATCGTTATAGAAGGTAAAGTCCTGCACACCGTCGGAATAGGTGCCGTATAACAGATCTCCGTAATAGGGCTCTTCCCATCCCGGATCTTCTTCCCTCATCTGCTCCGGCTCAACCGGTTCCTCCGGTTCCGGCTCATAGGTGGGATAAGGGGTGGAGACGGGAAGTTCCGCCATGCCGTGCTCCTTCAGATAATCCTTCAGATAAGCCACATTTTCCGGATCACAGGCAACGATCAGCTCATATTCATCCGGATTTTTCACGGCCTCCACATAATTCATATGATTGTTACAGGAATCCAAAAGCCCGGATCCCGTTTCCTGATCGTTCCGCCGGTAGATCTCCGTATGTCCGAACTTGGCATAGGGCGAACTGGCGTTGAAGCTCTTTTTATTACCGTTGGGGCCGAAGGAATCGTAGTAATTATAGACATTGTGTATGTTCTCAAAGCCCGTGGAGATATTCTGCTCCGCTTTCAGGACCTTGATGGCATTGAAGGTATAACAGTGAATGGCATCCCTGCGATCCGGGAAAAGGCTGTCCAGCCAGGCCGCCACCAGATTTGCCGCCGCGCCTCCCAGGGAATGGCCCGTCACCAGGATCTTCAGGTTTTTCGTGGTCTCCCGATCCAGATAACGCTTCATGTAATCCTCCACGGAAGGCTTCATGTTGGCGTAAAAATCATAGACATTCTTCCAGACCCGGTATTGATCCAGGAAAGTCACGTCTCCCCCCTTCTGCCAGTCACCCACGTATTCCTGCAGGGTCTTGGACCCTCTGCAGGTAATCACCAGCACTGTGGACACCTCTCCCCCGGCATCCCTGATCCTGGCCTGCCCGATGGCAAAGGCTCCGGATCTGGCGATCCCCTGTACATTGGTGAGACCGTTTTCGTACCGGTAGGATTTAAAGCCCTCGATCCCCAGCTGTTCATACTTTTCCCGGATACGGCGGTCGGAAAAATCACTGTCTCCCTCTCCCTCCGCTGCATCGCTCAACTCCGCCGCGATCACCGCAAGTTGGGGAATATAGGAAGAAGAAGGGGTGGTCAGGATGGGATAAAGAGGAGAATCCTCCCCCCGGACCCTGACCTGCGGAGAAGTCCCGCAGCCGGAAAAAAGGGCTGCACAAAGCAGCCCCATGATCAAACCGTAACAGATCAATTTGAAAGAAATGTTCTTTTTTCTCATCCCTTCTTCAGCATCTGCTTCCCGAAACCGGGATCCCGGGCAGATGTCCCGGCTTTTACTTCTTCTTGTCCGCTGCAATCCCGGTGATGTAGGCAATGGCCTTTTTCACAGGGGGAAGGGAAATGATGATCACCGTCAGCACGCCCTCCAGGAGAATATAGGCGTAATTGTACGCAAAAGGATAGATGGCGGTAAGCTGCCGGGGGAAGTTCTCCGGCATGTAATCCATCCAGTAGAGATAGCCGCCGATGGCATGAAAAGCACCCCGCAACAGGATCGCCACAATATAACCGATCACCAGTCCGTTCTTTCTGCGGTTAAAGAATCCCGAAACACCCAGAGCCGCAAAAGCCACCAGATAATCCATGGCCACCTGCATGGGCGAGAGCATATAGCCCGCACCACCCTGAATGAACTGGAGAAGTCCGTAGGCAAAGGCCGTGATCAGGCCGATCTTGGGACCGTACCAGTATCCGATGATGGATACGAAGAACATGGACATCAACGTCACAGACCCGCCCCAGGGCATATGAAGGATCTTCACAAAGGAAAGGGCAAAGGCGAGCGCCAGAGCCACCGCAGAAAAGGCAAGCTGCCTTACGGAAAAGATGGAGGATCTCCGCTCATCCGGATCGGAGGTCGCTTCCGAAAGCTGGGCGTGTACAAACGCCGCGGAAATAACAAGAAAAGCCATGACAAAGATCAGACATCCGATGCCGACCCTGGTCATTGCATAATAACCGTCTTCGTGGTCCCATAAAGATAACATGTAAACTCCTTTCCTACGCCGGAATTACCCGGATCAGGTACATCATTTAGGGTCTGCGCTCAGCGCACTCTCAGCCTGCACCGCTTTGATCCTTCCTCTTCGTCCCTCTTATTCCGGTGACGGACCGGCCTGCGGGCCTTGGGATCTTGAAAGCGGGATTGGGCTCCCCCGGTATCGATTATTACTATACCACGTTACGGATCAATTTCAAGGCAGACTTCGTTCAGGCAGAAGGAATAAAGAAGTTTTTCCTTTACGGGCATCCCAAGGATCCTGTTCAGGGCCTCGGCGTAGTAATCCAGCTGGACGTGATACCGCTTCAGCAGGGCCTCGGAACTATCAATAACATCTGTTTTGTAATCCAGCAGGACGATCTCTTCTCCTTCTATAAAAAAGGCATCGATGATCCCCTGAAGGAGAACCGTCTCCGAAGCCGGAAACTGTTCCTTCACACGATCGGCGGAGATCCCCAGGACAAAGGGCTGCTCCCGGTAAAGCTTCCCTTCCTTCTGGGCCTTTGCCATCCGGGATGCAAGGGGAGATGCGAGGAAGCGCCGGATCTTGTCCGGAGACACGGCATCCGCCCATTCTCTCGTGATCTGTTCTTTTTCCGTAAAGCTGCGGATCTGGCCTTCCACATCCGAATCCGTAAAGTCCAGGAGCTCCATGATCTTGTGATAGGCGCTGCCCCGGTCCGTGCCGGAGATCCCGGTGGATGTTCCCCGATCCGTCCCGACACCGGTTTCCGGCATCCGGGTCTTCCCTTCCGTGTCCGGCCCGGAGGAAATGCCCTCCTCCTCCCGGAACATCTCCGCGGTGCCTTCAAAGTCCAGATAGGGCTTTTTCAGTTCCGATACACTGGTCTTCAGGATCATGCCCGCAAGTTCGGGGTGAGCATAGGTTCTTTCCATGCGTTTCCGGAGCTCCCGGTATTCCGCACTGTCCTTAGCTTCCGGCAGATAAAGCCTCAGGAGATCCTCCGTGCGTCCGATCCGGTCCGCGGCTTCCGTCACCTCTTCCCCCGCAAGATCGGAAAGGGTCAGGATCTTTGCTTCGGAAGCAAGGGGCTTTATCATATCCAGGAAGCTTCCGGCCTCGGAGATATCCGTGTCGAAGTTCTTCCCGGTTTCCGATAGCTTTTCATCGATAACGCCAGTTATTATAAGTTTCTCTTTGGCCCTGGTCATGGCCACGTATAAAACCCGGAGTTCTTCCCCGATCTCATCCCTCCGGAGCTTTAAAATCGTTGTTTTCTTTAAAAGAGGATTTAATTTTACACGGTTTTTCACATCCACGTAGGAGGACCCCAGGCCGAATTCCATCTCCGGGATCAGATGTCCCGTCAGATCCGTCCGGTTAAACTGCTTGTGCACGCCGGCAAGGAAACAGATGGGGAATTCCAGGCCCTTACTCTTGTGGATGGTCATGATACGGACCACATCGGCATTCTCATCCGACACATCCGCCTCCCCTTCCTGGGACTCAGTGCGCTTCAGTTCCTTCACATACCGGACGAAATGGAACAGTCCCCGGTAGCTGGTATTTTCGTACTGTGCCGCCTTTTCCACCAGTTTCAGCACATTGGATCTGCGCTGCATGCCTCCCGCGAGGGCGGACACATGATCCAGATACCCGGTCTCAATGACCAGGGATGAGATCAGTTCCCGGATGGGGGTATAGACTGCCAGATCCCTGTAGCGATCGATAAAGGAAAGAAAGGCCCCCACCTTTTCATCCCGGTCACGGAAGTAACAGAGCTGTTCGTACAGATCCCGTCCGTATTCCTCCTTACGGATCCTTACGATCTCCTCCTCGGTAAAGCCCCCGAAATAGGAGATCAGGGTGCCGTACAGGGGGATCTCCTGCATGGGATTGTCGATGACCTTAAGGAGCTGGAGGATCTGCAGGACTTCATTGGTATCATAGAAGCCGCTGTTCAGATTCATGTAAAAGGGAATCCCCTCCTGCCGGAACACCTTGCGGATCCCCTCCGCCACATCCGTCATGGATCGAAGGAGGATCACCATATCCCGGTACCGGGGTCTCCGTAACTGTTCCGTCTCCTTATCCGTCACCCATCCTTCCTTCAGCAGGTGCCGGATCCTGTGGGAGAGCATCAGGGCTTCCTGTTCGCCCTTGGTTAAATCACTATCGTTATCTTTAATCAGGAATAAAATTTCCGAGGCAAAAGGATCCTCATTTTTCTCTGTGAGGACCGCCTTCGGGTCGGGATAATCCGCTCCCGGAACCAAACGGGCGTTTTCATCGTACTCTACCCCGCCTATGGCATGGTGCATAATTTGACCGAATAAGTCATTTACCGTATTTATCACGGTTTCCCGGCTTCTGAAGTTCTTATGCAGGTCGATCCGTTCCCTGGTCAATTCTTCTTGACTCTCCGGATCGTATATCGGATATGATCCGTATTTCTCAATAAATAACTCCGGTGATGCTAAACGGAAGCGGTAGATGGATTGCTTCACA
>JAEEGL010794773.1_pt1 | contig 16244 bp, 16 predicted proteins | sample 9134231 | NCBI WGS metagenome assembly JAEEGL01 (sample SAMN16246548, study PRJNA631951) | gut metagenome | biome: gut microbiome; feature: rumen; material: fiber-attached | host: Bos | place: Iran: Karaj | collected 2018-10
AAAGCTGAAGCAGTAACGGTCCGGCTCATTATGGTAAAAGCCCTGGGCCATAGTTATGTCAGCACCCATACAAAGACAGGTATCTGTCATGTCGAGCGGCATTGCGTTTCCAAGTGTATAGCAGCCGATGTCTCCGCAGTAAACGGTTTTCTTGCCTTTCATTGCTTGTTTTACGGCGTAGAAGGCACCGCGGTGCGGACAACCTGCGCAGAGGACTGGCGGACGAACTGGGAGTGGCACAGGTGCTGGATTTTCTGTTTGCGATGTACTTGTTGTACCTGTGCCTGCAGTTTTGCTTTGCAAAACTGCGTTACCTTTATTGTCTAAAAGCTTTTTAACAATTTCAGAAATAATCTCTACACTGAGTTCGCCGGCTTCTGGAACTGTGCCGTCGAGCTTTCCGCGAATTTTGCAATTTACTTGAGCGTATCCGGCGATTTTAATGAGATTTTCCTCGATAATCGGGTCTAATTCTTCAAAAACGATGATTTGCTCGTGCGACTTTAAGAATTCTTGAGCAAGCGGCTTTGGAAACGGATACGGTGTTCCAATTTTGAGAACTGGAATATCTTTGATTCCGAGAATGGAAAGTGCTTCCATTAAGTAGCAGTAAGAGATTCCGCCGGCGGCAAATGCAACGGGGAGCGTTGTACGTTCGCTGGCGCTCACTTTCGAGTTTGCTATGCAAACTCGCGGGGAATTATCCGGGGTATTAGGGGCAGAGCCCCTAGGAGAAGGGGTAGCGGAAGACGCGTTAGCGGCTGGAGCGAGGGGGAGACTTCCCCCACATTCGCTATTGCTTACTACCGGGTTTTCTTCGCAAACTCGCACATAATTCCATTTACTCTTTGAAAATTCTGCAGGCAATATTTTTTCATTGCGCTCAAAAATTCTTTTATGATTCAAATACGATGCTCTTGGGAAAATTACCCAGCGCTTTGAATCTTTTTCAAACTCGCCAGGTTTGCGGCAAGGGCTGAGTTCTGGAAAGTCCATACTTTCGTAAGCGTGGTCAACACGGGTTGTTGGGCGCAGAAGAACTGGAGTGTTATATTTTTCTGAAAACTCAAAGGCCTCTTGAATCATTTCGTAGGCTTCGAGTGGAGTAGACGGGTCAAAGCAAGGCAATTTGGAATATTGCGCAAAATTGCGAGTGTCTTGTTCGGTTTGGCTTGAAATTGGGCCCGGATCGTCGGCACATACAATTACCATGCCGCCTTTTACGCCAACGTAGCTCAAACACATTACTGGGTCGCTTGCAACATTTAAGCCAACTTGCTTCATTGTGATAAGTGTGCGGCTTCCGGCGTAGCTTGCGCCTGCTGCAACTTCTGCGGCAGCTTTTTCATTTACTGACCATTCAACGTAGGTTCCGGTTTTGCTCTTATATTTGGAAATAAATTCAATAATTTCGCTGGAAGGAGTGCCAGGATACCCGGCAACAAGATTCACTCCAGCCTTAAGGGCTCCAAGCGCAATTGCCTGATTTCCCATAATCATCTGTTTTGCCATAAACCTAGTATAAAGAAATTTAGTGTTTCTATCAATGATAACAGAATTGTTATTAATTGTGTTTCAAATCATGAGCAGAAAACAAATTGATTTGGGCTTGCTATATACTTGTTGTTTTGAACTTATAAGAATATAATTGAAGAAAAATGCATTTTAAGGAAGTATTTTATGGATTTGATGAAGCTTCAGAATGGTAGTGATATTCGTGGTGTTGCAATTGAAGGCGTTGAAGGTGAAAATGTAAATCTTACTCCGCAGATTGCAAAGCAGATTGGTTGTGCTTATGTCAGTTGGCTTGCAAAAAAGCTTGATGTTGATGCGACTTCGCTTCATCTTGGAGTTGGCCGAGATTCTCGTGTTACTGGTGCAGCTCTTTCTGATGCTCTTATTGATGGAATGATTAGTGCGGGCGCAACTGTTACAGACTGCGGAATGGCAACAACGCCGGCAATGTTTATGTCTATTATTTTCCCGGAAACTAATTTTAATGGTTCTGCGATGATTACCGCAAGCCACCTTCCTTTTAATCGCAATGGAATTAAGTTTTTTGATGATGACGGCGGGCTTGAGCACGAAGATATTACTGAGATTTTGACTCTTGCGGGATTTTTGAATCCTGCAAAAATCAATGCGCCAGTTGAAAAAGTTGATTTACTTTCTATTTATGCTGATTATTTGCGCGGAAAAATTGCCGACGGCCTTTCAGAGCTTGGTAAAGGCGAAAAGCCTTTGAGCGGGCTTCATATTGTTGTAGACAGCGGAAACGGTGCAAGCGGATTCTTTGTTGATAAGATTTTGCAGCCTTTAGGCGCTGATACAACTGGCAGTCAGTTTCTTGAGCCAGACGGAATGTTCCCAAATCATATTCCAAATCCGGAAAATAAGCAGGCAATGGAAGCAATTCGTAGTGCAGTTCTTGAAAATAAAGCAGACCTTGGTTTGATTTTTGATACTGATGTTGACCGTATGTCTGCTGTTTTGAGCGACGGAAGCGAAATCAACCGAGATTCAATTATTGCAATGATTTCTGCGATTCTTGCTCCAGAATATCCGGGTTCTACTATTATCACCGATAGTGTTACAAGCGACCGCCTTACATACTTTTTGCAAGATGTGCTTGGCTTAAAACATCTTTGCTATATGCGCGGCTACAAAAATGTAATCAACAAGCAAAAGGAATTGAATGCAAGCGGCGTTGTTGCTCCACTTGCTATGGAAACAAGCGGGCATGGTGCTCTTAAAGATAATTATTTTCTTGACGACGGAGCCTTTCTCGCTGTAAAACTTGTGATTGCTTTGGCAAAGGCTAATTCTCAGGGAAAGAAACTCGACAGTTTGATTGAAAAACTTCCGCCGCTTGTAGAAGAGGGTGAATATCGCTTTAAGATTTCCGGCGACGATTTTAAGGCTTACGGCCAGAGCGTTCTTGAAGAGTTCAAAAAACGCGCCGTTTCTGCCGGCTACGAACTTCCGCAGTCTTACGAAGGCGTGCGCATTTCATTTAAGGGTGAAGACGTTCAAGGCTGGCTGCTTTTGCGCTTGAGTCTTCACGACCCGGTTATGCCGCTCAACATTGAAGGTGCAAGAAAAGGCGATTTAGCAAAACTTGTAGAAATTGCAAAACAATTAACCAACGGCTTTGACCGCCTCGATCGCAGTTGTTTGAAGTAGTCAATTTTAGCTGCGAAAATTTGTTAAAAAATAAAAAGGAAATAAAAATGGAAAATTACAAGAAAGAATTTATTGATTTTATGGTGCGCTGCGAGGTGCTTAAGTTCGGGTCGTTCACGCTCAAGAGTGGAAGACAGTCGCCTTTCTTTATGAATGCGGGCGGTTATGTGACTGGCGGGCAGCTTGCACAGCTTGGAAAATATTATGCTCAGGCAATTCATGACAATTTTGGTGATGACATTGACGTGTTCTTCGGACCGGCTTACAAGGGTATTCCTCTTGCAGTTGTGACTGCCGTTGCCTACAGCGAGCTTTATGGAAAAGAAATTAAATACTGCTGCGACCGCAAGGAAGAAAAAGACCACGGTGCAGATAAGGGCGCAATCCTTGGCTACAAGATTAAGGACGGCGACCGTGTTGTGATTATTGAAGATGTAACAACTAGCGGAAAATCTATTGAAGAGGTTTATCCGAAAATCAAGGCGCTGGAAACAGAGCCTGGGGCAATCAAGATTGTTGGTGAGATTGTAAGCTTGAACCGCGAAGAGCGTGCTCCAGACAGCGAGAAGTCTGCACTCGAAGTGATTACAGAAAAGTACGGCTTCCCTGCACGTGCAATTGTGAGCATGAGCGATGTTGTTGATGCGCTCTACACAAACGGCGATAAGAAAGTTATTACTGATGAGATTAAAATTCAGCTGGATGCTTACTATAAAGAGTGGGGCTGTAAATAATTGAAAAACACACGGTGGTTGAGTAGTTGCGTAGCAGCATATCGAAACCACCTGGTATTGAAACCGCTTATGTAAGGTAAAAAATGAATAAGAAAAGACTTTTATCAATCTTAGTTTTTTCCGGTTTACTATTCTCATGCTTTGCAAAAAAGCCGAAGTCCGCTTCAGCCGGATATCCAAAATCAATCGTTGTTTTGTCTCCTAGTGCGGCAGAAATTCTTTTTACGATTGGCGCTGGAGACCAGGTTTCTGCTGTAAGTGAGTTTACAGATTATCCGCCTGAGGCAAAGAAAAAGCCTGTTGTTGGTGGTTTTGACGGAAAAACACTGAGCATTGAAACAATCATGTCGTTTAAGCCCGATCTGGTTTACATCACTGAGGGAATGCATAACTTTTTGATTTCGACACTCGAGAGTAATGGAATTGCCTATTATGTTTCTAAAGGTGATTCAATTGCTTCTGTTGAAAAAGAGATTCTTGAGGCAGGTAAAATTACCGGTCATGATAAAGAAGCTAAGAAAGTTGTAGATGACATGGAAAAGAAACTTGCAAAAGTTGCTGAAGGACAGAAACTCTCAGCTCCGGTAAAGGTTTACTGGGAAGTGTGGAATGCGCCTTTTATGTCGGTTGGTTCAACTTCTTTTATTCATGATGTAATTGTAAAAGCAGGCGGAGAAAATATCTTTACTGATTTGAAGGATGCATATCCGATGGTTAGTGAGGAATCTATAATTTCGCGTGAACCTGCGGTTATTCTTATTCCTGCGAGTACTGGAATGGAACCGGGGGCTGTTGGACTTCGCAATGGCTGGGCGAATATTCCTGCTGTAAAGAATGGCAAGGTTTTTGTTGTAGATGATAATGTTTACACAAGACCGGGTCCACGCGTTGCCGATGTTGTGCTTGAGCTTTCTGAAAGATTATCGGGTCAAGCCCGATAATGACATTGAAGGTATGTCATCCTCGGGCTTGACCCGGGAATCTGTATAAATATGAAACGTGATATTATCTGGAAAATCATATCTCCAATCCTCTTAATTGTTTCTGTGGTTCTTGCTTTGATGCTTGGTGCAGAAAAGGTAAGCCTTGCTGCAGTTTTTGGACAGGGAGATAAATTCGAAAATATCATTTTATGGCAGCTGCGACTTCCTCGTGTGCTGCTTGTTTTTTTAACTGGCCTTCTGCTTGGTGGAAGCGGAGCGGTTTTTCAGTTGTTTTTTAGAAATCCGCTGGCTGAGCCTGGAATAATGGGAATCAGTTCCGGAGCAACTTTGGGAGCAGTTATTGCCAGTATTGTTCCGGGGGTTATGGCGCTCACTGGTAAGGGTGGCGTTGGCGCATTTATTTCTCCTGTAAATCTTTGCGCCTTTGCGGGTGCCCTCGTAGCTGGCCTTTTTGTAACTTCACTCGCGTTCAGCCGCAGCGGAAAATCATCGTCCGTAATGTTGCTTTTGTGCGGAACTGCACTCGGCACCCTTTACTCATCTGTAAGCTCAATGCTCCTTCTTACATGCAATAAAGAGCTGCATTCTATTTACACCTGGATTCTCGGAAGCTTTAACGGCAGAGGCTGGAACGAGCTTATGTTCATTCTGCTGCCAGCGGCTGCCTCAATAATATTTATGTTCATCATATCGCGCCCGCTCGACTTACTCACCGGCGGCGAAAAATCAGCCGCCGCGCTCGGCGTCGAAGTTGACCGCATTCGAGTTCTCGTACTTTTGTGCGGCGCGCTCGCTGTAAGTTGTGCCGTGTGCGCAGGCGGCACGATAGGTTTTGTGGGACTTATTGCGCCTCACATAGTACGCAAGTTCCTTGGCCCACGCTCGCGCACTCTCATACCGTTCAGCATGTTATTCGGTGCCACTTTGCTTTTGCTTTCCGACACTTTTGCGCGTGTAATTATTGCACCGGGAGAACTTCCTGCAGGAATCATCACCTCAATTTTAGGAGTGCCGTTCTTCTTAGCACTTTGTTTAGGAGGCCGGAAATGAAGTGTAAAACCACCGCAGACCTCACTGTATCAAACCTCAACGCTGCCTATAAAGAGAACTCAATTCTCACCAATATAAATTTCAAAATCACCTCGGGCGAATTCGTCTGCCTCTGCGGCCCAAACGGCGCAGGCAAATCAACACTGCTTTCGGTGATGGCTGGTGTATCGGACGCAAAACTAAAGGTGTCTGGTGAGGTAGGGTGGTTTCGATACGATGCTTCGCATCACTCAACCACCGGAAAATCAAGGCCTTCTCGCCGTGAGCTTGCACGTACACTCGCTTACCTTCAGCAGAATGAGTATTCTGAGTGGGACTTCACTGTTCGCGATTACGTACTTCAGGGGCGTTATGCCTACACTAAGTTTGGGCATTACGCTGCGGCGGATTATGAGGTGGTGGACGGGGTGCTTGGCGAACTCGGCCTTTCAGATTTTTCTCAGCGTCATATACATTCTCTTTCCGGCGGTGAGTTTCAGAAAATCCGTCTTGCCCGGGCCCTTGCCCAGACTCCGAGGTTTCTTCTGCTGGATGAACCGGCCGCAAACCTCGATTATGTATACGAGCCGCACTTGATGCAGCTTTTGGCCGACACTGCGCACAATAAAAATCTCGGCATTCTTGCGGCCGTTCACGATATAAACCTGGCTTCCCGCTTTGCAGACAAAATCATTCTTCTTCCTCCAAAAAAATCCGTGCTTTATGGCACTCCCTCTGATATAATGAATTCAGATAATTTAAAGTATACATTTGGAGTTGATTTCGAATGCAAAGAAATAAAGTCTTTTCAATCATTACAATAGCCTGCTTCTGTTCTGTTATCTTAATTCCTGTTGGTCTTGCACTTATGTGGTATATGACCACCTGGCAGAAAAAAAGAAAAATCATTATCACTGCCGCAGGAACACTTCTTTATGGAACTCTTGTAGCATTAATTCTTTTAATTGAACCTTCATATAATACAGGCGGTGTTTCTCTTCCATTCAAATATTCCGGTGGTGAAACTGCCTATGAGGCTTCTGCAAATCCCGGAAAACCAGGCAAAAAAGACAAGAAGACTGCTCCTGAATCAAATAAAAAAGATAAATCTGAAAAAGAATCTTCTGAACAGCCGGAAGAAAGAGTTCCCCGTTCAGTTAAAAAGCAGAGTGGTCGTGCTCTAGGTCGGGGCTTTTATATCTTTTTATTCTTTATAATAATTTTGATTTTAATTCTCTGGCGAAATTTCCGTGCGGCCGGAAAAAAATCTGATTATGAAAATCCTTATGTTGATACAAATCTATATAAGCTTCCTTTTTCTAAAGATTCAAAGATGCCGCTTGTTCATTTTTTACGTTTGAAATTAAATCAGGGCGAAAAAATATTATATGCAACGGAAACTGTTCAAAAGGATAATGAAGGTGATTTTGTTGTTACTGATCAGCGTGTTGTGATTTTTTCGAAATCTGGAAATACGGAGCTTCCAGTTTCTTCGTTAACTGCTGTGCTGTCTGTTTCAAACAGTGTTATGCAGTTGACTTCCGGCGAACAGAAGTATTATGTCTTCCTGCCGGAAAGTCAGATGAAATATGCGTTAGCTATCGTAAGATGGGTCTACAGCTTGTAATTTCGATCTTCTTCTTTTTCTGCTTCGCGGTAAAGAATTGCTGTAAAACCAATGATTCTTACGAGTGTTGAATTTGTTTTTTCTGTGAGTTCTGCAACTAATTCTTTAATTTCATCTTTGTATTCGTTGAACTTTACTTTGATGAGTTCATGTGCTGCAAGCGAATTGTCTGTCATTGTAACAACACCATCTGTAACGCCTGCGCCGCCCACAATTACTACTGGCTGAAGGTCGTGGGCTTCTTTTTCGAGATATTTTCTCTGTTTGCTGTTTAATTCAATCATGGCTCTATTCTAGTGATTAAACGAGCTTCACGCAACCGTAGGCAGTGTCGCTGTAGGTTTTGAAATCATCAATAATTCGTAGTGCTTTTTCTGATACATCAGACAAGCGACGCGCGGTGGTTTCGATACGTACTAATGGATTAATATATCTCTGTTTTACCTTAAGATTTACACAGAAGTACTCATTTTCATCCAGTGGCATGTCGGTATGTTCAATAGAAGTCATACTACGGAAAGTTTTATAAAGGCGCGCCAGCTGGCCGGTGGTTGAGTGGGCCGAAGACCGTATCGAAACCACTTCAGAATCCAGTCTCTCCATCACATCTTTTTCGCTCAAGGTCATAAAATCTTTTTCATTGAGTATGCCTTCTTTCTCTGCCTGATTCATTATCTGTCCAAGCATATGAAGTGCAAGCTTGTTTTCATTTAACTGAAGAATATGCCCTATCATACAAAAATGCTCACAGTAAAGCTCTGCAATTTCAACGTGCTGGAAGCCAAGTTCATCCTGTCCATCTTCATTTTTCAAAATGATAAGGTCGTTATAACAGCGTCTGATTTCTTCCATTGTCCAGCTTCCGTCCAGCGCCATTCCGGAAGGAAACATATATTCAAGTCTGTCGGCACTAAGCTGTGGAATCTCGTTATCTGCAATCGGATATATATGATAGTCTTCAACCTGAGCAGTAGTAAGCCCATCTTCTTTAAGCAGTTTATTCAGCTGTTCATCTGTACGGACCATTGTTGCAGTAGGGGCTTCTGTTGCGGTTTGAGTTAATGTATCGCCTTTTCTAAAATCAGAAACGTGAGAAAAAACTGGGGTTGAAATATCATGTAAAAGTCCTGCAATTGTCTGTGCCTTATCGTGTGTAAAATGCCAGACAATAAGCGCTACACCAATACTGTGATCCAGACGTGAATAAAAGAAGCGGTTTTTGTAAAGAGGAGTCCAGTCGGTTCCGCACAACAGCCCGATCCCCCCAAGCCTTTGCAGCAGCGGCAGTTCAATATATTTATCTAAAAACTTCGGCCAGTCGTTGTGAGGACATAAAATTTCATAATACTCGGAAAGGTCATAAGTACTGGAAGAATGCATAGAAAGCATAGTCTTCCAGTCGAATGAGTCAAAATAGTTATTCATATTCAGTAATGTTTTGAACTGATGGTTTATTTAATCTTTCTTAATCTTTACATCAAGCTGGTTGAATGGAATAGAAATCTTTGCTTCATCAAGAACCTGCTTAATTGCAATATAAAGATCATTTTTTGTCTGAAGGAAATCTACAGGCTTAAACCAAACTGCAACTACAAGGTTAATGCTGCTTGCATCAAATCCGTCGAACCATACAGCAGGAGCCGGATCCTTCAAAACAGTAGGGCAGAGGTCTGGAGCTTTTTTCAAAGTCTCAAGAGCAGTCTTCATATCAGTTGAATAATCAACACCAACCTTAAGTGTAAGACGGCGCTTGTTGTGGTATGAGTTATTCATCAAGTTGCTGTTGATGATTGTGGAGTTTGGAATACGAACCATCTGATTATCATAAGTATGAACACGGATTGAAAGAAGCTTAACTTCATCAACAATACCAGTTACATCTCCAACAATGATTGTATCGCCAACGTGGATAGAACCTTCTGTCAAAACAAAAAGTCCGCTGATAAGGTTGCTTACAGAAGTTTGTGCAGCAAAACCGATTGCAACTCCGGCAATTCCTGCAGCTCCCCAGATGGCTTTAAGATTTATGCCGAACATTCCAAGTATATAAAGTACTACACTAACATAGAAGATATATTTCAAAAAACGGATGATTATGGCCGTTCTCTGTGCAGGAAGTTTTGCTTCCGGAACTTTACGGATTGCTTTTGAAATGAGGCGGAAAATCACCCACATTACAAAGATAATCAGTAATGTACCTAAAACCTTAAAAAGGTTTTCCCAGGTCAGAAAACTCTTCACCCAATTAAAAAATGAGCTTGTTTTGCTCCAAAAAACTTCATTAGCTGCATTAGATGCAGCTTCACCGATATTGCTAATTGTTTCGTCCATAACTAAACTGTACCGCTGATTTTGCTAGATTTCAAGTATTATGCTTACATAAATCACAGATAATACATTCATCACACTTAGGTGCTCGTGCAGTACATACATAACGGCCATGCAGCAGTATCCAGTGATGCGCATCATGTAAAAATTCTTCAGGAATTCTTTCCAGGAGGCTTTTTTCTACAGTTTCAGGAGTATTGCCTTCGGCAAGTCCGATTTTTGGAGCAACTCTAAGAAGGTGTGTATCTACAGGCATAGTTGGTTCATGGAAAATCACATTCAAAACAACATTTGCGGTTTTCCGGCCAACGCCTGGTAATGTCATTAATGCTTCACGGTTTCCTGGAACTTCGCTGTTAAAATCTTCTATCAGCTTTTTAGAAAGTCCAATAACATGTTTTGCTTTATTCTTATAAAGTCCTATGGTTTTTATATAGGAAATAAGGCCTTCTTCGCCAAGGTCAAGCATTTTTTGCGGGGTATCTGCAACCTTAAAAAGAGCTTCTGTAGCTTTGTTTACTCCCTTGTCTGTTGCCTGTGCGCTTAGCACTACCGCAACCAGCAGCGTAAACGGATTCACATAATCCAGTTCAGAAACCGGAGCAGGATTGGCTGCCCGCCAGCGAGTAAAAGCTTCTGTCATTTCCTGTTTTGAAAGTAATTTCATATTCTTTACAAAAATGAAATAAAAAACTCCAGAAGGTCGAATGCTTCTGGAGTAAGGTCAGACTATTAAAGTGAAACCGCAGCCTTAAGCTCTTCTACTTTGTTTGTGTTTTCCCAAGGGAAACCTTCGCGTCCAAAGTGTCCGTAGCTTGCTGTTTTGCGGTAAATCGGCTGTTTAAGGTTCAAAGTTTTTGCAATTCCTGCTGGAGTGCAGTCAAAAACCTTCTTTACAGCTTCTTCAATCTTAGCAACATCAACCTTTTCTGTTCCAAAAGTATCAATCATGATTGATACAGGGAATGGAACGCCGATTGCATAAGCAAGCTCAACTTCTGCGCGGTCTGAAAGACCTGCTGCAACAATATTCTTTGCAATATAACGAGCCATATAAGCAGCTGAACGGTCAACTTTTGATGGATCTTTTCCACTGAAAGCTCCACCACCATGACGACCCATTCCACCATAAGTATCTACGATGATTTTGCGTCCTGTAAGACCTGCATCGCCATCTGGACCACCTGTTACAAAGCGGCCTGTTGGATTGATGTAGTATTTTGTGTTTGCATCCAGAAGTCCTGTTGGTTCAAGAACTGGTTTAATAATCTGTTCTTTGATTGTCTTTTCAAGTTCTTCGCGTGAGACATTTTCATCATGCTGATGAGAAACTACAATTGCATCAATGCGTAATGGCTTGTGATTTTCATCATATTCAACTGTAACCTGAGATTTTGCATCCGGGCGCAGCCATTTGATTGTTCCGTTATGGCGAAGCTCATGTGCTTTCAAAAGAATCTGATGTGAGTAGTAAACAGGAGCTGGCATAAGGCTTGGAGTTTCGTTACAGGCAAAACCAAACATCATACCCTGGTCTCCGGCACCCTGCTGTCCTTCATATTCTGCAAGACCGGTTCCTACTACACCCTGGTTAATATCTGCAGACTGTGCATGAAGTCTGTTTTCAAATACACAGTTTGCGCCATCAAGTCCAACTGCAGCAGAATTATATCCGATATCAAGAGCTACTCCACGGGCAATCTGTTCAACTTCTTTTTTAAAGCTTTCGAGGTCTATATCCTTTTTCTGGAATCCAATCTCTCCACCTACGAGAATAAAGTTTGTTGTTGAAAAAGTTTCGCAGGCAACATGTGCTTCCGGGTCAAGCTGAAGACAACGATCCAGAATTGCATCAGAAATCTGGTCACATAACTTATCAGGGTGTCCTTCACCAACTGATTCAGAAGTGAATAAATATTTTTTTGATTGGTTTGTTAAGACAGTACTCATATTGAGCCTCCGTTTTAGCACGATTTCTTTTTTCATACGAAAAAAGTCCGCCCTGCAATTTGGATAAATCGGCGGATTATAAGGAAATACTCCTAGACTATATTGCATAAATAATAAAAATGCAATATTTTATTAAAAGGTTAGGGGAATAGGAGTTATTAATGGCATTAAAAAAGTCATTTTCTAAAGACAAGCAGACATGTACCGTTACTTTTATTGTATCTAAAGAAGCTGCTCAGGGTGCAAAAACAATCAACCTTGCCGGTGACTTTAACAGCTGGAGTAGTACAGACACTCCCCTTACACTTGGAAATGACGGAAGTTTTTCAGTAACTCTGGAACTTGCCGCTGGACGTGAATATCAGTTCCGCTATCTTTTAGATGGCTGCCGCTGGGAAAATGACTGGAAAGCAGATAAATATATTCCAGCTCCATTCAGCAATGCAGATAATTCTGTTGTAGTTACCCGTTAATAGATTTAAAACTTTCCTACTTATCAATAATTGTAAAACTTATCAGATTCTCAGCCTTATCACTAAATTCCTTAGCAATTTGTACTGCGCTTAATTTATCCGGAGTTTTTACAGTGTAAGTAAGCTGCATTATATTATCTTTTGGATGGAACTGAGGATTTACGTCGTGAACAATAAAGCCGTATTCCTTCATAATATCAGCAAACTTTTCCTGAAAATCAAAATCAGAATTAACTGTTGAAACCTGAATAATAACTGACTTTGTTTTTGCAGCAGGGAAGATTTTCTTCTCTACTTTATCCATAGTCACAAGAATCAAAAGAATAATTACAAAAGTTATAAGAGTAGGAATGTAAAGACCAGCGCCAAAAGACATTCCCAATGCAGAAGTCATAAAGATAATTGCAGCAGTAGTAAGACCTCTGATATTCAGACCAAGCTTAAGGATTGCTCCTCCTCCTAAAAATCCAATACCGGTTATTACACCTGCGGCGATACGGGTTGGATCTCCTTTTACAACAGGAGATTCTGCCATATAAACAGAAAGTATAGAAAGAAGACAGCAGGAAAGTCCCATAGAAACAAGAGTTCTTATTCCAACTATGTGCTGATGGCTTTTTCGTTCAAGACCAAGAACAAAACTGCAAACAAAACTTAATGCTAATCTTATAATATATTCTATATTAGTGCTCATATTACCCCTTATTTGAATAACGTAAATCCTGTAGAAATCTTTCCGCCAACCTTATTCCAAACACAAGCTTGTTTTACAGTCTGAGGATTTTTAAGAGTTTTTATTGTATTTAAGGCAGAAACTGTCCAGTCTGCTATTGCATCTTCGTTCTTGTAAAGTTCATTTGTAAAACCGCATTTTGCGAGAACAACAGAAAGATAATCGCGGTCGGCAACATTTGTAGCAAAGTTTTCTGCAAGAGAGCAGAAAGCAGCCTGTGCGGCACTCACTATAGTGCTTGCCGGTACAATACCTGCTGTTTTAGAAGAAAGCATGTCATATTTTGAAGGATATTCTTTAATAAGGAATAAAACAGAAATTTTTTCTTTTCTCTGATCAATTCTTTTAAGGAATTCAGTAGCAGAAAAAACAAATCCGCTGATCATTGTATCAATTCCGTTGGAAATATCTTCTGTCCGGTCCAGCTCAAACTGAGTACAGAAATTAGAAGCATCAAAATAAAAGATTGCTTCATCAACACTTTCTAATTTAGTTTCTGCACGAATAATAATTGAATGAGATGAAACTGCAGAAGATTTGTTCCAGGTTGTTGCATATATCTTTTCTGATTCAAATTTTGCAGCATCTGCTTCAGATTTAGCAATTCCAAAAACAGAACGTCCGGAATCAGCCAGAACTTCTGCAAATCCAAGTCCATCAGGTAAATCTTTTCCAATAAACAGCGTGTTAGACATATTTTGATTATAACACACTATGGAATGTCAATCCATACTATGTTATAATCATATACTATGAAAGTTTGGATTAAATATTTACTCGGTGTTGCTTTAGGTATTCTTGCGGCTTTTATTCTCCCTACGGAAAATGCTGCTTTTGCTGATTCAATTACATTCCTTACGGAGCTTTTTATTAGAGTCGGAAGATATGTTGTTGTTCCATTGCTTTTTACAAGTGCAATTGTAGCTGTAAATAAGCTGAGAACTTCCAAACTTCTGATGAAGACAACAGGATTAACACTCCTTATCATTGTTGCTTCATCACTTATCCTTACCCTTGTAGGTCTTGCTTCCATTCTTCTTGTAAAACTTCCACGTATTCCTATTACTGTTGATATTGCAACAGAAGCTTATCATCTTGATGTAAAGGGAATGATTCTTTCTCTCTTCCCATATTCTGGTTTTGATGCATTACGTGAAGGTTCATATCTGCTTGTTTGTCTTGTTTTTGCATTTATTATTGGATGGGAAAGTGCTTCAGAAGAGACAGGTTTTAAGCCTATATTTGCACTTTCAAATTCTCTTTCTGATTTGTTCTATAATATTGCAAACTTCTTTACCGAAATAATGGCAATTCTGACAATCGCAATTGTATGTTACTGGGCTATCGATTTCCGAAAGGTAATTGAACCTGGAATCTTTACCCCTATGATTATCATGTTCCTTGTTGATTTTGTGATTGTCGCAGGAATTATTTATCCGCTTATTTTGCATTTTGTGTGTCATGATCCGCATCCATACAAGGTTTTGTATGCAAGTATTGCTCCTCTTACACTTTCGTTCTTCAGCGGAGATTCAAATCTTGTAATTCCACTTGTAAACAGACATCTTCGTGACAGTCTTGGAATTCGCCGCCGCTGCCGAGGTTTTACTTACCCGATGTTTTCAATTTTTGCGCGTGGTGGTTCGGCTCTGGTAACAACTATTTCATTCATTTTGATATGGCGTTCATATTCAAGTCTTAGTATTCCTGTAACAGATATTTTATGGATTTTCGGGCTTTCATTTGGACTTTCATTCCTTCTTGGAGGAATTCCTTCTGGAGGAGCTTTTGTTTTACTTACAATTTTGTGTTCTAAATATGCCCGTGGTTTTGAAACAAGTTTCCTTCTTTTGAAACCAGCGTCTATGATCATCTGTTCATTTGCAGCTCTTTTTGACACTCTTACTGCTATGGTTGGAAGCTATATTGTTGCTGTAAAGACAAAGACAATAGAGCATCATTCAATAACACACTTTATTTAATAATAGTGCGGGAGATTTATCTAAGTTTTTTTTAAAGTTCTGTTATTTATACGCTTGTGTTTTCTAAGTTTTGAGATATAATTAATTTCAACTATAGAGGCTTAAATTGGGAATATCAGTCAACGAGATTGTTACAGGACGAAAAACTTTTTTCATTTTACCGGACACATCTTTAATGCCGGAATCCTTTGTAGAAGATTATTTTTCAATTGGATACGAATGTTATTATGTTCCATTTGATAAACGTGTAAATATTCAGAAAAAAGTAAAAGTTATAACCTCACTTTTTAAGGACCTCATAATTTTCTTTAACATTGACTATAATCTTCCAAATTTTGACTGGGAAGACTTTATCTACGATTATATTCATGAAAATAATAATGCTGCTTCTGTAGGTATTTTGTATACGAAACGTCAGACTAAGCTGGAAAAAACAATGCTGGAGCGAAAGTACCTTTATGAAATGGGATGTCGCTGTGGATGTGTTCAGCTTGAATATCAGAAATCAAATAATTTTGAGCTTATAGCAAAAATATTATTCGCAAATCAAGCTCAGGGCCGTCGTAAGACAATCCGTGCGCTTTGTTCTTCTTCCTGTACTTATACTTATTCAACTGGTCAAAAGTATGATGATACTGTTACTGGTACTTTGCAGGATATAAGTCTTTCGCATTTTACGATTTATGTTACTGGCGCTGGTTTTGAAATTAAGCTTTATGAGAAAATTCCAGATATCCACTTTAATATCCGGGGTTTCCTTTTCCGTTCCGATGCGGTTCTGGTAATGGAACGCCCTGTTAATGGGGATATGCTTTATGTATTCTCTTTCGTAAATTCAAATGGTTCAACTGGACTTGATGACAGAACACGTGAGCTCCTTGTTCCTGCTCTTTATAAACTGCTTTCTACAAATTGCAATACAGTTCTTGATCAGATGTATGAAAAAGTAAATGAAGCTGAAGATGTAGATGAACTGCCTCCAGTGACCAACGAGTAAGCAGTCCGTTTTTTAATTTTACCTCTTCCAAAACAATCCTCTTTCTACTAAAATGTTCCCCACTATGGAATTTACACAAGAAACTATCGACGCACTTTCGGTTAACGAAGTGGAAATTATGAAAAAAATCGCTGCAGAGCTGAATATCCGCGTGCAGCAGGTGAGTGCAGTTATCAGCCTGGTTGAAGAAGGATGTACAATCCCGTTCATCAGCCGCTACCGCAAGGAAAAACATGACAATCTTGATGAGGTTCAGGTTCGCGA
>JAEEGL011010788.1_pt1 | contig 16244 bp, 18 predicted proteins | sample 9134231 | NCBI WGS metagenome assembly JAEEGL01 (sample SAMN16246548, study PRJNA631951) | gut metagenome | biome: gut microbiome; feature: rumen; material: fiber-attached | host: Bos | place: Iran: Karaj | collected 2018-10
GATCAATGTAGTCCGAGTCGACTACGCAAAAAGCTACTGTCTTATAAGTCATCTTTAAAAACGTCCTCATTATAATTAACCAAAGTCAGACTGACTTTTTTATCTGCAGGTTTAACCGCAGTGACCCAACACTTTACAAGTTCACCAATCGCAAAGAACGGATACTCAACCGTCTGACCGTAGTCATCAGACCATGACGGCAACGCTCTGTCTATCGTCAGATTGTGACTGTCATTGCGAGTGTACGTGTACTGCTCACAACTTCCGTCAAGCTTACGAATGTAAACAATACCGCTCTGCAGCTCTTGCGGAACTTCCATGTCGGTCGTCACTGTCAAGGCAGCATCGTCGTAGCTGATGATGCGACCTGTCACGTTGCTGATGTTCTCGTCAAGCACCAAGCCAACCAAGTCATTGAACTGACAATTAAGACCATCGTACTCGGTTTCGATCTCGTAGGTAACCCTGGTACTGCGGAGATAGCGAAGTCTCCTCATGCCCATTGCCTGAGCCTGTTCAAGATTAGTCACTCCGAATGCCGTCAGTTTCTCCTGGTTAACTGACAGCGGATATGAAGTGATGTTCGCATCGCCATTCTCATCGACGTGACAGTAGATTGTCTCTGTCTTGTAAGTCTCAGGCGAGGTGTAGTCCACCACCACTTCGTCAACATCATCGTCTTTCGGCAGATTGAATGTTATCTGTGGTGACGAAGTCAGATTCTGCGGAGTGAAGATCTGCACCAACGGTTCATCCTCTCCCTGAATATGCAGCTTAGTGAATGACAGCTTGTTGTTCATAACAACCGGTGATGCAAAGCCAACATTCAGACAATCACGGAGCACATCAAGTAATGTGCTGTCGCTGTCGATAGTGCCGTTCAGCGTAATGTCTTTGGACTGCCACCACGCATCATATTCGGCTAGTGACTCATCATCGACAATACCTGCGTACTTCGAATTGTCGCAGATGTACTTAATGACAGGTGCAACTTCCTGTGTCGGCTCAAGGGTTCCTGTGCTGAGATTAGGAAGTTTGCGAGTCCAATAGGTTGCAACCTGATTCTCGGAAAGTTCGGAGAGCGTTTCCGTCCCCTTAAACCTGCCGATGATTACCGTCATGTCATCATATTTGTTTACTGTACTGATAACAGACTTCAAACCTACCCACTTCACCGTGTTAAGTGCCCGGGTGCTGTTGTCTGATTCCGTGAGATTCTTCATGCGGAACTCGTAGTTTCCCGGTTCTTCTGTCTCGATCTGATAAGTGTACGCTAATTGATCGTTCGTGTTGTTGGTAAACGTCCGAGTAGTCGTAGTCCATTCGTCGTTACTTCCTGCACGTCTGTACCCGATTTCAATTTCCACAGACAAATTGCGGAACGTACCATTGTCCTGAAGATACCCGAGTCCGTTCGGGAATGAGATGTCATACTCGAAGATTGAGGACTTCGCTCCGTACGGACATGCTCTGTATGGTCCTACGTATTCGCCTGCATTTGAGCTGCTTTCATCGAGAGTAAAGCTTAAGCCTGTCTGCGGAACTCCCTGTCCCCAGAACTCATACCAATCGCTGAGAACCGTATAGCTAGAATTCACACGACTTACCGTGTAGATCCCTGTGCTTGTATCGTGACCATCGATCACATACATGCCGTTGTCAGCGTATGTGTAGTCTACAGGAAGTCCCTGCAGCACCGTAATGCTCATTTCGTATGAGGTGCTTACGTCGTATGCACTGCTCGGAACGGACGGAGCTGTCGGATATGTTCCCTGGTCAAGTTCTGCCGTGTCGAGAGTAACCGTAGCGATTTCATCGTCACCAACGGTAGAGTACGCAATTCCGAGAACCTCACAGACGGAAGTTACATCGTTTGAGTTACTTGAGCTCAATACTTGCGGTCCCGAAGTACCGCCCATTACAGTATAGGTGACCTTGGTTATCTTGGTAACGGTAACCTTGATCAAATCTCCTGCGGTCGTAGTAACTACTTCATTATTCTCATCGTCGTATGAAGTCTCTGTGGTTCTCTCTCTCAGCCATTCTTTGTGCAGTTCAAAGTTTGTTCCGGTGAAAGTGTCGGCAAGAGTTACTGCGATCTCACTTGTTCCGGTGTCGGGATCGTCAGTTACCGCATCTGCAGAACCAATGAGTCTGGTGTTGTTTGCTCCACTGATTGTGAAGTAAGAACCAACCGACCACCCAAGATTGAGTTTCTTCTTGATCGGAATTGAACCTGGTCCCGATGTTCCTCCTGCCGTCTGCTGATTGACATAGTAGGTACTGAGGAATGTCTTATCTACAAAAAGAGCCTCCGGATTGTATTGCGAACTCTGATCGACTTCTGTCACAGGTGGTTCAAGTGTATGACCTGATGCGGTTACTTCCGTTGAACTGTAATAGCAGTACCAACACTTGTCCTCGATACTGTTCTGTGCTGTGATTTCCGTGCCCGGATCAAAAATTGAAAGAGTACATCCATCAAGTTCGCTGATCGGAGTTTCACCGACGTAAACATCTGAGAAGTCATTCTCTCTCTGGTAGTATCCTCTGCCCTGGCAAAGTATCATGTCGATGAACTGCACATTGTTTCTGTAGAATACGTGCTTATCTGCAAGGTAGTCGGGGAAGTGCTTGAAGAACCCGAAGTTCTCAGGTATCACTTCAGTGAGCGACACCTGATTGCCCTGAGCATTAACGTCGTATATTGACGATCCCTGTTTGGTCTCACCTTGTGTTGCAGAAGACAGTCGGTTAGCCATGATGATTCCGTACACGGCAGAACCTACAGCCATCACGATAGAGATGATTGCCAAGATCGTGCCTGTTTCCAAGCCACCTGCCTCGATAACGAACCGCAGAGTCTTCGCTCTGTCGAGTCTCACTACATCCCAATCGTTCTGCGGAAACTTCACTCCATCAACGTATGCTGACAGATATGCGGTCACATCTCTACTGTATGCATGGCATTGTTTCTGCAGCAGTTCTGCTAATGTGCAGTCATGACTGTCAACGTACTGTGTTTCTATTATTCGGCTCAGGTCCTCACGACTGACCACTTCTATCTTTAGCATATCTGTAATACCTCTTCTGCGAGAGTGCCACCCTGTCTACCTGCTCATATCTGCAGTTTTTTCTCTCCGATGTATGCAGAATTTTACCGTTGATCCACAGGCCAACGTGGTAAAGTCTGCCACCAACGAAGAACGCTATAATGTCATAGTTCTGCGGTTCTTCAACTTCCTTGAACCGTCCCTCCTGACGTTCCCACATCAGACCTCTGGTCATGTCTTTCTGACTAAGATCCGTGTAGTCGTTAAGTTCTATATTCAGTTGTTCTCTGTATGCATCTACAATTAACCCCCAACAGTCGAGGTTTGGAAACTCTCTTCCATTAGGGGTATGTCTTATCAACAGATAGTCATCAAGTTTTCTCATGTCCTATGTTTTGTCCCATGTGTCCTATGTTTTGTCCCATGTGTCCTATGTTTTGTCCCATGTGTCCTATGTTTTGTCCCATGTGTCCTATGTTTTGTCCTACGTTACATACTTGAGTCCCGGAGCGTTATTTGCTGTGTACCTCAACTTCGGGAACTCCGTATTAAGCATGTCACAGAACGATGCGGTGAAGTTTGCCTGGTCTCTTGTCAGCTGTCCTCCGGTAACGGTCAGAGTCAATGTGTACAGAAGTTCCTTTGTCTCCGAATGCCATTGTTTGAGCGTCAGATAAGTCGTTGCATGACTCGCCAACGCTCTCTTAATGTAGTCGTAGCACTGACCACTGACTCCGCAGATGCTGAACGACAGATCGGTGAAACCGCTGTCCGATCTTTCAGGTAATTGGATCAAAAAAGCAGAGGCACTGTACGTTGCCCCTGCTATTTTCTGATCTTCATATCCTAGAACGAACCGCAATTGCCCGATGTCTTCATTGTCTATCTGCAGAGTGACAATCGGTAACTGACCGCCACTAGCGTAGATTTCATTCAGACTGTATATCATCGTCCCACTCCTTACCCCTGATCTGAGACTTCGACAAAAAAACCACACCATCCATCCTTTAGGCACAAATAGTGCTTATCATTTACAGTATAGACGGCATCTGCATAGAGATTCCCCGGAGTGTAGCCTAACTTAATGGGACTAGCTGTCGTTCTATTAGGGATGTACATCTTTCTCAGATAGAGCTGTTCTGTGGTGACTCTAGGGAAATTCCACAGGGTATTGCAGCAGATGACTCTTGATCCTGATGTGTTTGTCTCCATCATTCTCTCTAAGCCAGGCTGATTATCCGTTGTATCCTTATCATTACCTGACACACACATTCTGTGCATCCTAACAGCAACAGGGCTGTAATTCGCAATATCCGCATAACATGCAATGTTGTAGGAACTCATACTCCCCCAGTAGAAGGGATTAGCATTTGTCGGATATCCGAGACTCAAACACACAGAGACTGAGCCTGCAGTATCTGATGACAGAGTCTGAGTGGTATTGTCAGCCTGTATCTGCTCACTGAATGAGTAATTAGAGATATTAATTGATGATGAATAATCTACTATCATCATCCCCAGCCACCCCCACGATGCATCCACAGCATCAAAGCTGAAGAAAACTCTGCTCGTCTCACCGACCGCATATAGCACTAGCGTGTCAGAGCCTTTCCAATAATTGAGAGTCATGCTCAACTCATCACCAGTGGTGCGGAATGTGTACAGATTGAGAGCTCCAAAGCCGTTTCTATTGTTTTCTTTTGCAGATTGTAGTCTCCTTAACTGCCCCATAACTATAGAGATCGGCTGTGATGAGTATGTATTGAGTGCATCTTGGAACTCAAAAGAGCATGAGGGAGCAAGAGTCAGCACATGTCCATCTACGCATAATCCCATCAAGAAATTGTTCTTATTCTTACCGAGCATGTATACATCAGAGAGTAGTTTATAACCACTGACACAGTAGCTCACATCTGATGGCACTGACCTGTTCACTGCATACATCGGATATCCTGACCAATGACTGTCACCGATCTCAATTTTCTCTATCTGCTGAATAGAGGTATTCTGTGCCAATAACCATGACACAAACTGTCCTAAGATGTTATTTTCAGCTTGTACTCTTGCACTCACAGTGCCAGCTGTGTAGTCACTCACTTTAGCTGTGAATGTCACTGTTTTCTTGAAACTCATGCCTTTCTCCTTATTCCTGAATAACCGTATAAGTGCCGATGCTGTCACTCAGGTCATCAATATCTGATACCATCGGATCAGCTCTCTCTGATGTACCCGACAGATCAACGATTACATCGTCTGATGAACCGCCACCACCCTGCCATGTGCCGTCATCGACAACCGTATTGCTTACATCCAATGTCATTGTCAGACGATAGATCGTACCGTCCTTTGAATTCGTGGTCACGACTGCTGCATTGACTTCTCCGTTCTGTATTCGACAGTATCTGTACTGCAACGAACTGTCCACATCGACAGACAATAGCGGCATGACAAACCAACTTGCTCCGCATTGAATATCACCTTTATACCATTCTAAGAATTCACGATACTGACTCTCGGTCATCATGATTTGAGCACTCACTGTGTCCGGAGCACCTTGGTTGACGAGTCGTTGTCTTACATAGCCGTCTGCCATGGCAGTTCGGAGCATGTTCGGCTTATGCTTGGCCGTGTACCCCGACTGCAGTGCTTTTGGTAAGTCCTGCGGATAAAACTTAAAATCACTCATTCTTTTTCCTCAAAAAATTAAGGGCAACCTTAAGTTGCCCTCATTCCTATGCTCCATATCGACGAAGTGCGTATGTGCTTTCCAAGGTCTTTGCCATCTGACCGCCCTTTCGAATGTTGCTCACGAAGATGTTTATAACTTCATCGCCATCTCGCTCACGACTATCAACCTGTCCTGCTCGACTCTGATCCTCGATAAGATTGACGGTTACCTTTGAGCCGCCTGTCAATGCGGATCGGGCAAGGTCTGCCGTCTCTCTTCTGGAAGTCACGTTCGCAGGTCCCCGAACAAGTTCGGGACCGTACTCACCGACGATACCTAGACCTCCTGCAGGTATGTAACCGCCCTTATCATGCATAGTCACAGACTTAAGCTGTCCGATGATGTTTGCCGTCAATGCAATAGCGTTCGCATATGCGGCAAGACCGTTCGGCCAGAATGGTTTGGTGTCTAACGCATTAGTCCACGCAACAATCGCATTCATGGTCGCAGATGCAACTGCGAATGACTTCTGGATAGCAAACAACGCTCTGTATGTCGCACTTGACTCGCTCATGCCCTGCGTCAGATTGCTGAATGCATCGGTCATTGAGTCCAATCCGTCTGTTAATGACTGAATGTTCTCAAGGTCTTGGTCAGAGAAGAATGAGTTCTTGCCTCGTTTCTTCTGCGTCTGCTTGGTGAGTTCAGTCGTGTACTCGTTATAGAGTGACTGTCTCGCCTGCAGGTACAGTTCTTCACTGATAAGACTGTCTTCATGGTGCTTTTCAAGAAGTTCGAGCTTTTCCCGGTAGCTGTCCTGCAGATCTGTCAGTTCATCACCGATCAGACCTTTGGCAAAGTCTTTCGCCTGTTTCTGCAGTTCTTCATACGAACGAATGAAGTCCTGATTGATGATATCCTTTGCCTGCAGATACTCGGACTCGGTCGCCAATCTGCTCGATGCAAACTGCTCATCTAGTTCAGCAAGTTTCGTATCGTAGTCGTACTGAAGTTTCTCGATGTCTGACCAACCGTCACGAGCCATGTCTTTGATTCTTTCAAAGTAGTCGTGCCACTTGTCGAGCAGTTTAGGTTTTGGTGCACCTCCTGAACCACCGCCACCGCTACCACCATCTCCACCGTCTCCATCACCTGAACGATAGAATTCTTCATTGAGTTCTTGCTGACGTCTCAAGTATTCTCGTTTTTCTTTGAAGTTCTTTAATTCTTCCGAGATATTCTCAAGATTACGGTGCATTTTAAGGGCCGTATCATCAAGATCGAAAAACTTGCCAATTCTGCCGACTAAAGTGGTCTGTTTATCAGCATACTTTCGCTCGAGCTCGACTATTCTCTGATTGCTACGTTCAACCTCAGCCTCATATTCTGCAGTGCCTTTCTTTAGCTGAGATAGTCTCACCTTGTTCAGAGTGACTATTCTGTCTTTGGCTGCTTTGTATTCTCTTTCTGCATCACTGCCGTTGAAAACTTCAAACCATTTTTCTGCGGCTGTCTCACCTAAACCTCTTAGCCAACCAAGGACACCAACATCATCATCGTCACCACCTGATTTCTTCACTTTTTCTGCAGTTTCAAGCCAATTCTCCATATCCTGACGCAGACTCTCAAAGTCTTGTCCAAGCTTTTGAACCCACCAACTCCAATTATCGAAGAATCTCTGAATAGACTGCTTATTTCTGTTTATCCATGCAGTGATACCGTCAAGTGCTTTTGCTCCAACACGGATAGTATCGGCAATGGCCTGTCCAAGACCGGATTCGGCAATTCCTCTGATGAAGTCTCCCCACGCATTATCGAGGTGGTTGATCGCTCCGGTCATGCCGCCTTGGAGGTACTCGAGTGCACCTTTGTTTTCTTCTCCGAGTGTCTCGAAGTATTTGCCTAATCCCTCAGCACTCTTTTCGACTGTGGTCGTTACCCCTTTGTAGGTAAGGATCAGCTTGTCACCGTTGTCTTTTGCCACAATGCCAAGCTGATTCAGAGACTTTACCCTGCCCTGGAGTGCAGATGTGAATGCATTTCCAACGGTTTCAAGGCTTTGCCCTGTTCCGTAGGCTATCTGAGAGAACGTCTTCATCTGCTCCGCAGTCGCCTGAATGCCGTTTCGCTTAAGGTTCATGGCTACCGCACGGAGCTGATCGAAAGGCTGAATGGTGTCTCTTGCTGCCTGTTGAAGCATTTCGAACTGCTGTCTTGCCGCCTTGAGTCCACCAAAGGACCCAATAAGTCCTGCCACAGACTTTTCGGTCTCCATGAGTTCTTTCTTGATCGAATTGGCAAAAGAAACGGACACAACAGTTGCCGCCAATGCTTTGACCGCACTGCCAATCCCCTTGAACCCCTCGCTCATGGACTTCGTGTCCCTGGCAGTGTCCTTTTTCATTTTCTTCAGCTTTTCCGAATACTTCTTGGTATTCAGATCCACCATGTTCAAGATGTTATTAACTATTGCCATCGTTCTTCCCTACCACATCTCCACCGATGAGGGCGAATGCTCGTGCCGGACTGAATTCTTCCTCCAATTCCTCGTCCGTACTCTCCGGATGTAATTCTCTGTGTTCTTCCATGAACACACATGCCCACAGGTTCAGCTCGTGCATCGGTAACTCCATCACAGCCGATATCGGCATATGCAGTTCTCTTGCTATCCTTACGCACAACCTTAAACTTGTGGACTCGTTGATTAGTTTTTTTCAGCGTTTCCGCTGTTGAGTTCGATAACGGCCTGACTGATTCTCTGAAGAAGTCCGGCAGGAAGTGCATTGACTACCTTTTCAGCCTCCTGAATGTTGCTCAGTTCCCTCACGTTGTTTTCATCCACAAGTGAGAGCATGACCGCATATGACAGAGCCTTGATGTCTGAGTCCTCTTTCTTCAGAAGTGCGTTGAATTCAATCTGCTCCGCACCGGACATTTCACGGAAGATTAACTCTGAACCCTCGCCTAATTCGTCAGCCTTTACAGTCACAGTCTTGAACTTTACGTTCTTGATCTTATCTAAGATACCCATCATTTCTTCCTTATATAATTTTCATAAAATAAAAGGGACATGTCGTGTCCCTTTTCTGCCTTTTCTGCTGCTTTAAACTGTCGGGAAAGTCCATGTCGGCTTTGCATTGAGCTTGCCAACGATGTCCCACTTAAGAGTTTCACTGATGCTTGCATCCTGCGGTGCGGCACTCTTAAGAGCGACTTCCATTTCAGCAGTCGTTTCATCCTGGTACTGAATGCATAAGCTGATAACTGAACCGCTATTGGCTGCCGCAATGAGAGCCTGTTGAGTAGCATCACCTGTGTAATGGTGAATGGTAATAGTAATTTCGTTGCCCTCCCAAGCACCCGGCAGATACCTTTTGGTGTCTTCGGCAATGCAGGTCTGGTCAATGTCCTCTACAGAACCGCTTGGTGCAGTGAAAACTGACACACCGGGAACGGTGGTGTAACTTCCGCTAGTGTCACTAGCAAGCTTGTAACCGACCAAGGTGTTCTTGCCACTGATGGCATTCTTCTTGGTGGTAGGTGATAATGTTGCTGTCATTTCTGACTCCTTATGTGTTGTTAACAACGTGCTTTCGCACTACTTCTTCAAGAGTGATTCATTAAGTATGACCGTTATGGCATCCTCAATGTTTTTCTTGATCTTCTCGCTGTGAGTTCTCCACTCCGAACTCAGGATATGCTGACCTCGTATGTGCTTAGTTCCAAGGTCACTCCATATACCGATGTACGTCGCAGGTTTCGGTCGCTGTCTGAACGTGCCGTCCTGATTACGTCTCTTTGTGTAGATCTCTTTAATGCCCTTGTTTCTCCAACCGTAAGTGGTATATGCAATTCCTTTTCTGGTGCTCGAATTCTTGACCACCTGTTTGACCGATTTGTATGCTCGTCCTGTCCTCTTAGCGTAGGTGGCTCGGGTTCGTGACCGCAGACTCTTTACCGCATCTTTGGTCGACTGCCGAAGAATGATCTTCTGCGTCTGTAGAGACAGCTTTTGGTCGAACTTTTCCATGTGCTTAAGGAATTCATCAAGCATTCGTTCAAATTCAACACTGTCTCCGATCACGTTTTCGGTTCTGTATTCCGGCATAAATTAGTCCCACACTAAACAGCTCATACTTGCTCTGGCATACCTGTTGTTCTGGTCAATTTCTTCTATCGATACTGATTCGAGCATCAGATCTCTCACATACCCGGAGGTCTCGTTGTCGATGTTTTCCAATGCCGTGATCAGATCGTCCAAGTCCTCGTCGGTCTTTGTCACAAGTTCTGCCGTGAATGTCAGTTCTTTGTGATACCCCATGTCGAGGTCATGCTCATATTTGAGGTAGAAGTCGTCGATGATGATGGCCTTTTCTGCCTCTTCTGCTGTCGAATAGTCAAAAGCACATGTCACTCCATCGATTGTGCTTAGGATATCTATCAGATTCTGTTTTATCTCTGAAACCGTGCTCATGATGTCACCTTTTGAACGATTGAATTGTCTAGTTCGATACCAATGATCATTGCCCCTGCGTTCTTGTCCGTGTTGATACTGATAATGCGATATCTCTTCTGATTCGGCAGTCTTACGCACCAATCCTGTGTTATGCCTGAACGATATCTCATGAGAACAGTGTATGTCTCAGTCTGCAATTCAACGTTCGAGCTGATCGTCTCTCGCAGAGTTAACTGCTTGACGTTTGCCCACACCGTTGCATTGTCTTTGTAGGACAATGTGTGACTTCCTGTGTTCAGTGTTTTGGTCGGCTCTAAAAGTGTTATTCTCTGATCAAGTCGTCCTGCGTCTATGTTAGAGATCATATCTTATCCACCCATCCAAAAGATGTTCGAAGTATAAAGTGTATCCTTTCTCCTGACGATTCTCTCTCGACTTGTACATGTCGCCTGCCGTCACAAGAATGAATTGCACTATCGATGCCGGTATGGCAGTCAGATCATCAGTTACCGCTGTCTCATCGGTCGTGGAGTAGATCGGTCGGTGCATTCTTACTTCTGCCTCTTCCTGAGCACTAAGAATGTACTGCTCCAACATTGCATCTTCGTCATTCGTATCAATTCGTAAGTGACTCTTCAGCGTACTGACTGAAACATATAGCGTTGACATTTTTCTGTTCCTATAAAAAAGGGAGTCCGAAGACTCCCTAAGTCACTACATCACCTGTGATTATGCACCAAGTGACCAATCACCACCTGCAATTGCGGCTGCATCTTCCACACCGAGACCAAGTCTGCGTTCCACACGAATGGTTAACAGATTCTTGCGGAAGTCATCGCCCTCACGGTCAATTTCAAGAGCAACTTCCTGACGGTCGTAGATGGTTGAACCGAGAGCAAAGTCTGCCATGATGTACTTACCGCTTGGAACAGATGCGGAAGTTTCAACAGGTAAACCCCACAGAGACTTCTGTGTGATTCCTGCAGGTCCACCGAGAAGATATCTCTTCTGGGAATCCTTAAGGAGAGCAATGTCTGCCCAATCTTTCGGATTGAGGAGAAGAACCTTTGGTGGATAAGCAAGGGAATCAAGGTGTGTCTTAATGAGTAGAGCAAAGTCCATCAGGTTTGCTCCGGTCGGAACGGTTACCGCACTTGAGTAGTCGGTGTGATTTCCTGACTTGAGGAAACCGCCTAACTGAGTAGAAGTGCCTGTTCCGCTGATGATCTGATTGTCTACCTTGAGCTGCAAACCATAAAGCATCTTTGCGTTGATGTATGCAGTAACTGCAGGTGCATCTGCGGCAAGCTGCTCTGTGATTTTAGTCCAATGAGCAATGGTTACTACGTTCGCAGTTGCAAGATCGAATTCAAAGGTTGATTCTGCCTTGGCTGCACCCTCAGCAACCACACCTGCGTTGTTGGTGAATCCATTGTGCTTGAGGTATTCAACCGCAGATGTGCTCACAGGAATGTGAGGGATTAAGTTTTCAACGATTAACTGCTGTTCAGGTGCTCCCCAAATGCCTGCCAACTGATATGGTGCGGCAATGGTGTTTCTGCTGATTGCAGGACTTACGGTTGAACCGGTCGGAGAGTCGGTCTTGGTTGATACGATGTGACGAGCACCACGAACGTCTCTGGTGTTTGCTGAAAATGCTTTGTAATTGGCAGATTCAGTGAACTTTTCACCAATTGACTTAACTCTGTTGTCAGATTCGGCAGCACCGTCGGCTGATGCCTGCTGAAGAGCAGCAAGTTCACGAGCGAACTTAACCTGTTCTTCGCCTAACTTCTTCAGTTCTTCCTTAACGGCAGCGACGGATGCCTTACCATCTGCGTCGATTTCATTGATCTTTGCCCCAACTTCATCGAGGGACTTTAAGATAGTATCTAATTCGGACATTTTATTTCCCCAATATTAAGTTTAACTTCTGCTGAATTTCACTTAATTCAGCGTCCTTTGCCTTGATTCCGTCCTCTGAATCACTCATGGAGTTCTTCTTGGCCTTGATGACTGAGATTATGCTCTGAGCCATCTTCTTGCTGATACCTAAGTCCCTCAGGTAACGTTCGCAATCTCTAATGTCTTTCAGCTCTTCAAGGTCTTCCGGATCTGCCTTGACTCCCATGACTCTCGCTGACTTGTCTGCAGGAAAGTTCACGATGCTGATTTCCAATAATTCACTGATGTTCTTGATATGACATACGTCATTGTCATCGTATTCGTAGTCACGGTCCCTTAATCTGAAACCGATTGACATGCCGTTCAGCGAGCCAAACTTCAAAGCAGAGTACACTTCCTGTGCCTCTTTGAGTTCAAGGTTGAGACGGCCTTTCACTTTCAGTCCCTTGGAGTCAACTGAAAGTTCTTCCCATCTGCCGATTGGCACTCCCCAATGGTCGTGCTGATAGAACATGAGAGGTTTCTGCCCCTCGCTGATCACGTTGTCATAAGCGTTCGGTTCTATTGTATCACCGTAACTGTCAATTCCTCCAAAGACGGATGCATATCCCTCTATGACACCCTCTTCCTGTACCTGATACGAGCTTTTAGTGCAAATGTATCTCACTTTGGTTTCTCCTATTGTTTCTGAGGTTGAGTAGTTAAAGGTGTCTGCGATGTCTGTGTCGCATTCGCCTGTCCTAACTTGTCTAGTGGGTACAAATTGTTCTGTGCTGTCAGCTCGTCAGCACCATCCACCCACTTGTAACCGTCCTCTCGACGAAGTTCGTTTCTTGTCCTAAGACCGTTCTGTGCATACGAGGTCTGCATGCTTATTCTGGTCTGATCCGACATTCTCTTAAGAACCGAAGTGCGGAACTTCACCGTCAGATTTTCGTCTCGGACTACTTTCTGCTTAAGGATCTGTTCTAGTTCTATGCACATCGGCAGAATTGTCGTTTCGTAAAAGTAATTACTCAGGTCTACGAGTTCACTTGCCTCGCCTGTCAGAAGTCCGTACGGAATTCCAAACCACCTTGCAAACTCTTTGACGATGAATTCTCTTGTCTGCAGCAGTTGAGTGTCTGCCGGAGACAGTGACAGCGGCTGAAACTTAAACCCCGACGGAAGTAACGGCACACCTATAGGTGCATTCCTCATTTCCGTGAACCTTTCGAGGAAATCCTTGGACTGATTCTTGTTCATGATCGGAGTTTCGGCAGATAAGATACCGTTCAACTTGCCTTTGTTCTTGAACATGTCGATTGACGCATTCTGAGCACTGACCGCCTCGGTCAATGTTGTCCTGGCAAAGTCCACGGTGCTCAGACCTACAAGTCCGTTACCGATGCCTTTCCAATGCATAATCCTGTCTGCCGTGTACTTCTCAATGGTGTTCTTGTCGGAGTAGTACTCGTATGTAACCGTACTGCCGTTAAGAACCGTCTTCACCTGTTCAGGGTTAAGAGGAACAAGTGCTGCTATGTAGTCAGCTCCCTTGGCTTTGTCTATCCTCACGAATGCATTTCCGTGAATGAGATAGTCCAAAGTTATCTTCTTGATGAAGTCCGCAGGTGTCATGTAGTTGTTTGGAGACCTGTTCAGAAGAAAGAACAGTTGACCGTCTTCAACGAGTTCGGTATTGCCGTCATCGTCTACTATCCGCAGGACATCACACGGCAGACAGCTCATTGCCTTGGTTATCTTATTCACGCATTCCCATATCGCAGGTATCTGCAGAATGTTATTCACCGTGGCCGGAGTCGTGTCCGGTACTATCGGTGCTAATGGTTTGGTGTGCTGTTCGCCCTGGTAGTTACCAAGCAAGCCTTTAAGCCAATTCCACATGTTGTCTCCTAATCGAATTTAAATTGTGACCAATCGACCTCGGACTGATCCGTTGCTGACAGATACTGATTTTCAACATCCATCTGTATTGCCTGATTCATAGCCATGATGAGAGCCACGATTCCGTCGATTTTGTTCTCCGGTTTCTCTTTGCGAGGATAGATGTTTTCCTTTGCATCAACGTGGCATACAACGTTACATGCCATCCAATGCATGACCGGATTCGAGTTGAAGTGAATTCTTCCCGAGTAGATAAGTGCCTGGAGAAGTTTCATCGGCTCGCTGAAGTTCTTTAGGTTCTGGAAGAGTTCTACCATAGGTACTCCGTCTTTAAGCAGGTCTTGAGCCATCTGAGTCGCCTGCATCGGGTCAAAACCTAGTGCTAACGTCTCAAATTTCTTCACGTCATCGGCTATAAACAGCTCGATTTCTTTCAGATCGATGATGGGTCCGTCCGTCGTATGAATGTAACCGTCCTCCACCCAACCATAATACTGACTGTTGTTTGACGCTCTCACTGTCTCAGACGGCAGATAGAAGTCCGGAAACACATAGTAATGTATCGTTCCGTCCTCATGCAGTCGCCAGAACAGCTTGATTACTGCTGCTATATCGATCTTGCTCGCTAAGTCTAGGCCGTATATGCAGTATTCACGCTCGAAGTCCTCAATTCTGAGTGTCGGATCAATGCATCGCTGAAACTTCTCCATCTGCAACCACTGACTGTCGGAATTCACCCAAACGTCGAGGTGTTTTGTCAAATAGTTCTTCTGAGCCGAGGTATTTACCTTTGCTGACGTTAAATCGGCTAGAACGACCTTTGGATTGACCGATATACCCCAATTCGGGTTCGCTTTCTGCAAAGCCTCAATAGATTGCCAATCATCATCATCGTCTATTGTGTAAATGACACCGAATAACGTCTCATCAATAACCGAACCGTCGAGCACATGAGCAAGCGTTCTGCGTCTTTCCATGCAGATTCCGTCAAGAATGAACCCTGCCGTGGTTATGCAGAAGATTAACGGTTGAGCTCGTTTGCCTGCGGAGGTCACCACAACGTCATACACGGCTCTGGTCTTGTGAGCGTGAAGTTCGTCGATGATTCCGCAGTGCGTATTCAGACCATCAAGCGTTCCTGCGTCAGCCGATTTTGCCTGGAACTTGCTGTTGGTTCCCACCACCACGATTGAGTGATTAAGACAGGTAACGTCGTATGCATCTCGCAGATCTTTATTTCCTCGAGCCATCGCAAGAGCATCGTCAAACACGATTCGAGCCTGTTCTCTTGTGGTCGCAAACGAGTAAATGTCTGCACCTAGTTCTCCGTCTGCACATTCCATGTAGAGACCAATGCCGGAACACAAGGTCGATTTACCGTTTCCTCGGCCTACTTCGACATATGCCTGATTGAAACGTCTGTTGTCATTGTCGTCTAACCAACCGAAGATCGTTGTCAGGATAAAGCACTGCCAATCTTCAAGATGAACCGGTTCTCCTGCCTTAGGTCCCTTGACGTGATTGAGACATTCAATGAACTTGCATATGCGGTTCGCTTTTTTCTTGTCAAAATGGTACGGAAAGTCTTTGCTTTTTTTGCGTTCGAGGTCTTTTGCCTGTCTCTTGCAAGCCAATACTAGAAACCGACACGCAAGAATTTTTCCTGTCAGTACGGCCTTGATGTATCGGTTTGCCTTACCAACATAATCCATTACAGTTCCTCAAATTTGTTTGTTTTTTCTTTTTTCTGCCCGAAAGAGATTACTTTCGAGCGACTAGCAGGTGTGAACCCGAGTTCATTCTGCAAGCCTTTCAGAATGTTGGCTGTTTTGGTTATGTGATGAAGTATGTCACTTACCTTGATGTTGCCGTCGCCATCCTTGGTAAAGGTTCCCTGTTCCTTGATGCATGCAGATAAGCGAACGAACTGATCGTAACAGACCACCCATTCAGTGAAGATACCGAAGTCTAGACTAGACAGCATTCCCGGAGGTGCTGCCTGCAGAGCGAATGTCCATATCTCTTTGGCTGATTCAGTCAGATATTCCGGCGGCATAACGCTCTTGAGGTCTACCGTCGGGACAGGTTCAGCCGTGTTTGTCCTGCATTTCTGCAGCGTCCCTTGCAACCTCTTGAGAGCTGTAGGTTTCCTTGGTCTTCCTGGCATCTTTTTTCATCATTTTTTCCATGGTCTGAAACCCCGATTTTGCACACGCATGAAATCGACTGGTGTTGCGTGGTCATTAGAGGTCGTCAGATTTTTCGAAACTCCCCC
>JAEEGL012758094.1_pt1 | contig 16244 bp, 13 predicted proteins | sample 9134231 | NCBI WGS metagenome assembly JAEEGL01 (sample SAMN16246548, study PRJNA631951) | gut metagenome | biome: gut microbiome; feature: rumen; material: fiber-attached | host: Bos | place: Iran: Karaj | collected 2018-10
ACCACCAGATGAGGAGCTGCACACCCAGGAGCACGTAGCCGTAGAAGGCGACCACGGTGGTGGAAGCCATCACCAGCAGGGAGATCCAGCCGAACACCAGGTCGCTGTGCGGCACGCGCTTACGGTAGCGCATCTGCGTCCAGGCGAGGAAGAGGGTGAACAGCAGGAGTATGGGCGGGAAGATGATGTTGATGAGGCTGTTGGGAATGAAGATGACGCGGAAGGAGATGATCACCAGGCACATCAGGAGCATGGGGGAATAGAGGGCAATGCCCGCGCGCACGCTGCCCTCGTCTACCCGGATGATAAGCGAGATGAAGATGGCCGTGAGCATCCAGGCGAACTCCACCAGGATCTTGGAGGCCATGCTGAAGAAATGCTGGGTGGAGAAGGCGCTCGCCAGCATGATGGACAGGGCGAAGATGACCACGGTGCAGATGAGCGTGGTGGTGAAACGGTTGCGCAGCAGCCGCTCCTTCTGGAAGAACTTCACCTTCTTGCTCAGGATGCGCACCAGCACGAAACTCACCAGCAGCGAGACCACCAGGTAGAAGAGGACGAAGATGGAGAAACCGATCACCATGGGACCGCGCCACTGGCTGTGCACGCTGGTGAAATACTTGCGGCTGTACTTGTCGCGCGCGTCGTTCGTGGCCTGGCGCCAGTATCGCTTGAACGACTTGAGCAGGGTGAGATAGCCGGTCTGCCCGTCCACGAAAATCTTCGACTGCACGGTCTTGTAGCGCTCCTGGGCATACTCGTAGGCCGACTTGAGCATATTGGCCGTCTCCTGGTAGTGCGTGCTGTCGGCGACGATCCGCGTCTTCTGCGCCTCGCTGATCTCCAGCAGTTTGCCGGCGTAGAAGATGCAGCTGTCGCGGTCCTCGCGCCCCAGCGAATCGAGCTGGAAGGCGTGGCCGTGGCCCTTTCCGCCGCGGCGCGACAGGCCGCTGGTGCGGGGAACGTGCACCCCGGCGTCGAGCACCACCACGTTGCCCAGACTGTCGAGATACTCCACCGTGGAGGAGGGCGGCAGGCTCTTGAGGGTGAGGAGGAGCCGCTTGTAGCGGTCTATGTCTATGTCGAGCCGCTTCACGATGTCGTCGAACGGCATACGGCGGGCCGAGAACTCTTCGTACTGGCGCGACACCTCGTTGAGGGCGTAGGTCATGTCGAAGGTGTAGTCCTGCTTCTGCGAGTAGAGCATGAGCGAGAGCTCGTTGCTCTGCTGCATCATGCGCACGAGCCGGGCGTGCTGCCGTTCGCCGGAACCGCTGAACCGGTTGACCATCTTCTCCTTCTCCTTGAAAGAGGAGGACAACTCGAAGCGGAGCACGGACAGGGTCTGCGAAAGATTCTTTTCGCTCAGGACGGCATAGGCGGGGATGAGTACCAGCAGGGCCGTAAGGAGGGTGGCGGCTTTCTTTTTCATATTCTGCAAAGATATGCTATTATTTTCCAAAAAGCGCTAACTTTGTCCTCTATGGAACATGTAAAGTGTCTGATCGTGGGGGGCGGGCCCGCCGGATATACGGCCGCCATCTATGCGTCGCGCGCCGCGCTCGCACCCGTGCTGTACGAGGGCCCGGAGCCGGGCGGACAGCTCACCACCACCACTGTGGTGGAGAATTATCCCGGATTTGAGAAAGGTATCGACGCCTATCAGCTCATGAGCGCCATGCGCGCCCAGGCCGAGGGGCTCGGGGCGGATGTGCGCCGGGGCGTGGTGCAGGAGCTGGATCTCTCGCAGCGCCCGTTCAAGGTGAAACTCGACGAGGGGACCGAGCTGGAAGCCGAGACGCTGATCGTGGCCACCGGGGCCACGGCCCGCTACCTGGGCCTGCCGTCGGAGACGAAATACCGGGGGCAGGGGGTTTCGGCCTGCGCCACCTGCGACGGCTTCTTCCACCGCGGAAAAGACGTGGCCGTGGTGGGCGGGGGAGACACCGCCTGCGAGGAAGCCTCCTACCTGGCCGGACTCTGCCGCAAGGTCTACATGATCGTGCGGCGCGACGTCCTCCGTGCCTCCCAGGCCAGCCAGGAGCGTGTTTTGAACACGCCCAACATTGAAATCCTGTGGAACTGCCAGACCCGCGAGGTGCTGGGCGACGGGGGCGGCGTCACTGGCGCGCGCATCGAACGCAAGGATGGCGAGGTTTTTGATATAGCCCTGAGCGGCTTCTTCCTGGCCATCGGGCATCACCCCAACTCCGAACTGGTGAAACCCTGGGTGGAGACCGATCCGGAAGGCTATATTGTGACGGACGGCTGCAGCAGCTGCACCAACGTGGAAGGCGTATTCGCCGCCGGAGATGTGCAGGACCCGCGCTACCGTCAGGCCATCAACGCGGCGGCTTCGGGATGCCGGGCCGCCCTGGATGCGGAAAAGTTTTTGAAACAATGAAGAAAACGCGCAAGATACTGCCCCTCCTGCTGCTTGCGGCCCTGAGTCTGGGCTCCTGCAAGTCGCAGTACGAGGCCCTGCTGCAGGGTAACGACGCCGAGGCGAAATATAAGGCCGCCTTCGAACTGTTCAACCGCGAGAAGTACCAGAAGGCCTCGGCCCTGTTTGAGTCGCTGTCGGTGCTCACGGCCGGAACGGAACGCGACGACACCGTGCAGTACTACTGGGCCCTGAGCAATTACCGCTACAAGGACTATCCCACGGCCGAGACCAATTTCAAGAACTACCTCGAGCACTTCCCCCGCTCGGGCTTCGCCGAGTCGGCCGCCTTCCTGCGGGTAGACTGCCTCTACAAGGCCACCCTGCGCTACGAACTCGACCAGACGCCCACCTACGCGGCCATCGCGGCCATCAACGAGTACAAGATGACCTACGGCGACGCGGTGCACAGCGCCGTGTGCGACCGGATGCTCGAGGAACTGGGTGAGCGGCTCGACCGCAAAGCCTACGAGAACGCGCGCCTCTATTATAAGATGGAAGACTACAAGGCCGCCCGCGTGGCCCTGAAGAACGTGCTCAAGGACGACTCCGAGAACCGCTACCGCGAGGAGATCCTCTACCTGGCGGCCATGGCCTCCTACAAATACGCCGAACTGTCTGTGCCCGCCAAACAGCGCGAGCGCTTCCTCGTGTTCGAGGACGACTACCTCAATTTCGTGGGCGAGTATCCCGAATCGGCCCACCGCAAGGAGCTCGAAGGGCTGTACAAAAAAGTGAAAGGAAAAAATTGAAACTTTCCCCGCCCGCGGCTTCGTACCAATAGTATGGAAAAGAAAATACCAACCAACACCATCACGAGAGACATCAAGGCGCTCTCGCAGCCCACGGGCAACATCTATGAGTCTGTGGTCATCCTTTCCCGCCGTGCGAACCAGATCGCCCTGGCCGAGAAAAAGGAACTGAGCAAGAAGCTCGAAGACTTCAAGAACGAACGCGACACCAAGGACGAGGTGTTCGAGAACAAGGAGCAGATCGAGATCTCCAAGTACTACGAGCGCCAGCCCAAACCCGACCTCGTGGCTATTGCCGAGTTCGAAAACGACGAACTCTACTTCCGCAAGGCCAAGGCCGAAGACGGCGAAGGCGTCGAATAGACGACGCGGCCGTGCTCCGCTCCCTCCACATACGCAACTACGTCCTCATCGACGCTCTGGACAGCTCGTTTCCGGAGGGTCTGGTGATTGTGACCGGGCAGACCGGCGCCGGCAAGTCCATCCTGCTGGGCGCCCTTTCGCTGCTTACCGGCGCCAAGGCCGACGCCTCCCTCATTTCCGAGGGGGCGGAGACCTGCGTGGTGGAGGCCGAGTTCTCGATTGACGACGAGGACGGCCGTCTGCAGGCCCTGCTCGAGGAGCACGAGGCCGACTGGGACGGGGGACGGCTCCTCATCAGGCGCACCCTTTCCCGTACGGGCCGTTCCCGCTGTTTCGTGAACGATTCGCCCGTGCCGCTGCAGGTCCTTTCCGAACTCTCGGGCCGGCTGGTCGACATCCACGCCCAGCACCAGAGCCTCCTGCTCACCGACCGGCGTTTCCAGCTTTCGCTGCTCGACCACTACGCCCGTGCGGCCGCCGATGCGCAGGCGCTGCGCGGCCTGTGGAAGGAACTGTCCTCGGCCCGCGCCGAACGGGAAGAACTGCGCGGACGCCTCGCGGCCTGCGCCGCCGACCGTTCCTACAACGAGGAACGCTTCCGCCGGCTCGACGAAGCCCGCCTGCGTGCGGGGGAACTTGCCGAACTGGAAGCCGAGCAGAAGCGCCTGGCGCACGCCGAGGCCCTGCGTGAGGACCTCGCCCGGGCCCTGGGCCTGCTGCGTCCCGAGTCGGACGAACTGGCCGGTCCTTCAGACGCGCTGCGCGAAGCGGAACGGATGCTGGAGCGCTGCCAGGAGTACATTCCCGCCCTGGAAGAGCTGTGCGCGCGCATCCGCAGCAGCCGCATCGAACTCGACGACCTCTCGGGCGAACTGGAGCAGACCGCCGAAGGGGTGGAGGTGTCTGAAGAGCGCCTCGCCCAGGTGGACGCCCGTCTGCGGGAACTCTACGACCTCATGCACAAATACGGCTGTCGCAGCGAGGAGGAACTCCTTTCGCTGCGCGACCGGTATGCCGGTGCGCTCGACGATTCGGGCGCGCTGGAAGAGCGGCTCTCGGAGCTGGAGAAAAAGGTGGAGGCCCTGGAGCAGGATTATGCCGCTGCGGCCTCGGCCCTGCACGATAAACGCGCCGGCGCCGCAGAGGGCTTTGCCGCCGATATCCTGGAGACCCTGCGTTTCCTGGAACTCGACCGGGCCGCCTTCGAAGTGGACCTGCTGCCGGCCGAAGCCGGGCCTTCGGGCACGGACGCCGTGCGTTTCCGCTTCTCGTCGGACGGTTCTCCCGCCGTGGACGTGGCCCGCTGCGCCTCCGGGGGCGAGATTTCACGCATCATGCTGAGCCTCAAGGCCATGATGGCGCGCTACACGGGCATGCCCACCCTCGTTTTCGACGAGATCGACAGCGGCGTGTCGGGCAGCGCGGCCGACCGGATGGGTTCGCTCATCTGCCGTATGGGCGAGGATATGCAGGTCTTTGCCATCACCCATCTGCCCCAGGTGGCCGCCAAGGGCCAGGCGCATTACGTGGTGCGCAAACGCGACGAAGGCGGCCGTTCCCGGTCGGGTATCGAACGTGTGGAAGGGGAGGCGCGTGTGGAGGAGATCGCGCGGCTGCTCAGCGGCGCGTCGGTTACTCCTCAGGCGATTGCGAACGCGCGCGTACTGCTTCAATCTTAAACTCCGGCGTGTAGACGACGCGGCGCACCGCAGTGTTCACGTGCCCGCCGGAAACCTCTTTCGAGAAACGGAAATCGGTCTGGAGGCCCGAAGCGGGGTACTCCGTGAGTTTCATTTCCCACATACGGCCGTAACGGGCGCACAGCTCCACGAAATAGCGGAAGGTGTCGTAGCCGTGGAAGGCGAACGAACTCGGTTCGGCCTGGCAGAGGGCCCGGTAGGCCATGACGAAGCGTTTCACCTCGGGGTCGTTGTAGTCTATATGGTAACTGGCGGCGATGCGGGTTTGCACGTTGTGCAGGTTCTCCACCTCGACGGTGCCGAAGGAGCGCAGGCGTGAAGGTCCGTAAAGGGCCACGTCGTGCTTCTTGTAGGCCATAAGGTTGATGTTTCGGATGGCGTCGTTCACGAACGATTCGTCTTCCGAGGCGATGAGATAGCGGTTGGTGCCGCTCTTCGTGGCCTTGAAAACGAAGGTGGACTGGATGGCCCGGCCCTGCAGGAGGCCGTAGCTGATGGTACCGTAGTGCCGGCCCGAGGCGTTGAGCGCTTCCACGAGGCTGGCAGCACCCTCGCTCATGGGCGCGTCTTTCTGGCGGATGAGGAAGAGGCTGTCGCCCGGCTGCATCTCTTCCAGGGCCCAGCGGACGGCGTTGCGGTTCTGCTCCTGTACCGGGGTGGGGGCCTGGATGACGTTGTGCGTGGCTGCGAGCGGAGCGGCCTTGGGTTCCAGCGGGGAGATGAGGAAGCGGTCGCGGGGGCAGAGTTCCAACATCCGGTTGATGTCGTTCACGCCCACCGGACCGATGATCACGTCGCTCCCTTGCAGCAGCGCCTGTCCGGGCTGGCTGCGCTGGTCGGCCATGTCGATGGCGTCTATGTGCAGGCGGATGCCCTGTTCGCCCAGGTCACGGGCGGCCAGCAGGGCGCCGGCGTAGAAATCGAGGCTGTTGCCGTCGGCGATGCCCGATGCCTTGAAGGGCAGGAGCAGGGCCACACGGATCACTTCCGGCCGGTCGAGCACGAACACGCTGCTGTCGCGCTCCTCCTTGCCGAGTTCGAGCATCTGCATGAGTTGCGGGAAGAGGGCTTCCTTGCGGATGGAACTGTCGGCGGGTGCGGCGGGAACGGCCTGAGGTGCAGCGGGTGCGGGCTTCTGTTCGGCCTGCGGGCTATCCTGATGCTGCGCCGGCTTGATGGGGATGAGCAGCACCTGGCCTTTCTTCACCCCCGCCGTGGGCAGATCGAGGTTGGGGTTGGCGTCGTAGATGTCCTGGATGCTCACCTCGTAGGCGCGGGCAATGGAATAGAGCGTCTGGCGCTCCAGCACCACATGGGCGTAGTAGCTGCGGCCGTCCACGCGCACCCGGTCGGCAGAAACCTTCACTTCGGGCGCCACGTAGTCCTGTCCCGCCGCGGCGAAGGGCAGCAGCAGGAGGACGAAGAGCAGGACGGTCAGGCGTTTCATCTTTTATAATGCTTGTGCAAAGATAAGCAATTCTTCACAGAACCTCTCCCAGGAGAGGCGCTCCCGTTCGCGGCGGATGTTTTCCACGCAGCGCTGCGGAAGCCCCGGTTCGGAAAAGTAGCGCTGCACCAGCGCCGCGATCTCGGCCGGATCCGGGTGGGATGCAACAAGTCCCGTGCCGCGGCCGCCCACGGCTTCGCGCAGGCCGCCGGTGTCGGTCACCACCATGGGCACTTCGAAATGATAGGAAACCGAGCTCACGCCGCTCTGGGTGGCGCTCCGGTAGGGGAGGACGGTGAGGTCGGCGGCCGAGAAGAAGCGCTTTACCTCGGAGTCGCGCACATAGTCGGGAAAGACGAAGATGCGCTCCTTTCCGGGGCTGGCGTCAATCTGCGCCTGGTATTTGTCGAAGCTGCCGTAAGGTTCGCCGGCCACGATGAGCTGGTAGTCGTCGGGCAGCAGGGAAAAGGCGTCGAGCAGGATGTCGAGCCCCTTGTAGGCGCGGATGAGCCCGAAGAAGAGCAGGTTCTTCCGGCCGGGCTGCAGGCCCAGGCTCCGCTCGGCTTCGACCCGGGGGAGTTTCTCCCCGAAATGGCTGTAGAGCGGGTGGGGGATCACCTGGTAGCGGGCGTCGTCCTTCCAGCGCAGCAGGTCCTCGCCCACTTCGGGGCAGAGGGTGACGCAGCCGTCCACCCCGCCCAGGAACCAGCGGGTGAGGGGTTTGTCGAAGAAATGACGCTCGTGCGGGATTACGTTGTCGAGGATGGCCACCACCTTGCAGGAAGAGGGCATTTTGCGGGCCACCCAGCCCAGCGAGGGGGCGAACCAGGGCATCCAGTAGCGGAGCAGGAGGAGGTCGGGTTTCCAGGCGCGGATGGCCCGGGCCGTGCGGCCCCAGCTGGGGGGACACACGGTGTCGAGCAGGGCGTCGGAAGGCACGGCGACGGCTTCGTCGCGCTCGCTCACGAACTGGGTTTTGCCGGGGAAGAGGAAGTCGGGATACTGGCGCTTGAAATTGAAGGCCTTCACTTCATGCTGTTTTCCCAGCTCAGCGTACAGACAGGCGTTGAACTGGGAAATACCGCCCCGGTAGGGGTGGAAGCAGGAGAGGATGGCGATGCGCACGCCGCCTCCTTATTTATTTTCGCCCTTGCCCTTTTCCTTCACGTAGGCGGCGTTGAGGCCGGTAAGGATGTCGTCGGTGATGTCGAGCGACTTGTCGCCGCAGGCCACCGGAGCGGGCAGGAGTGCACCCTGGGTGGTGAGGATGAGGGCGTAACCCTTCTCTTCGTTGTAGCTCTCCAGGAAGCTGTGCACGGCGTCGGCGATCTGGTTCATGAGCACCTGCTGCTCTTCGGCGATCTCCTGCTGCTTCTGGGCGGCGTACTGCTGGAACTCAGCCTGACGCTGCTGGAGCTTCTGGCCCTGCTGCTCGGCCACCGAGCGGATGAGCAGGCCCTTGTCGAGCTTCTCCTGGAAGTCCTTCATATCTCTCTCGAGGCGGGAACCGCGGCGGTTCACCTCCTGCTGGATGCTCTGCACCTTGGTCTCAGCCACGGAGCGGAGGTCGTTGGCCATATCGTATTCTTCCAGGATGCGGTCGAGGTTGAAATAGACGATGGCGCCTTTGCGGGCGGCGCCTTCTTCCTGGGCCTGCGCGTCGCTGTTACTCTGCTTGGTCGTGTTGTTGCAGGAAACGGCCAGCACGGCGGCGCCGGCAAGGAGGATGGGGAGGATCTTTTTCATTGTAGCTATCTTGTTTTGTTTTACTTCAAAAGGTCTGCAAAGGTAATAAAAAAACGGCACAACCGCGGATTTACGCGCGGAGGCACGCCAGATAGGCCTGTACGGTGTGTTCCAGGCCCAGGTAGATGGCGTCGCAGATGAGGGCGTGCCCGATGGAGACTTCGTCGGTCCAGGGGATGTTGCGCACGAACCAGGCGAGGTTCTCCAGGTCGAGGTCGTGGCCGGCGTTGAGGCCCAGGCCGCAGTCGCGTGCAGCTTTCGCCGCTTCCAGATAGGGGGCGACGGCCTGCTCCGGGTCGGCGGGATAGCGCTCGGCATAGCCGGCGGTATAGAGCTCCACCCGGTCGGCTCCGCAGAGACGGGCGCCCTCCACCATACGGGGATCGGGGTCTACGAAGATGGAGGTGCGGATGCCCTCTTCCTTGAAGCGGGCGCAGACCTCGGTGAGGAAAGCGCGGTTGGCGACGGTGTCCCAGCCCGCGTTAGAGGTGAGGGCGTCGGGGCCGTCGGGCACGAGCGTCACCTGGTCGGGCCGGACCTCGCTTACCAGCGCCTGGAACGAGGGGATGGGGTTGCCTTCAATATTGAACTCGGTGTGCAGCAGGGGCCGGATGGCGCGCACGTCGGCGTAGCGGATGTGCCGCTCGTCGGGCCGGGGGTGCACGGTGATGCCCTGCGCTCCGAAGCGCTCGCAGTCCAGGGCGGCCTGGGTCACGTCGGGACGGTTGCCGCCGCGGGCGTTGCGGAGGGTGGCCATCTTGTTGATGTTCACGCTGAGTCTTGTCATACCACAAAAGTAATCATTTCCCTCGATAATTGTAAAGAAAGTGTTAAATTTGAAGCCTGTATTATGAAATTAGGTTACTACATCAAGAAAGCCGCGCTGCGTGAGGATGCTCGCGTGCTGGAACTGCTCGCCACGCTCCGCGCCGACGGCCACGAGCTGTACGAGGTGCGTTCCTCGGCCGACCTCGTTCCGGGCATGGAGATGCTCCTGAGCCTGGGCGGCGACGGCACCTTCCTCTGCGCCTCGCGCTATGTGGCCGAAACCGAGATTCCGGTACTGGGCGTGCAGCTGGGCCGTCTGGGTTTCCTCTCGGAGAACAGCCCCGCCGCCGCGCTGGCGGCCCTGCGTTCCGGCTGCTTCACCATCGAGGAGCGGGAAATGCTGGAAGCGCGGGTGGAGGGCGCCGGAGACATCTGCCCCTATGCACTGAACGAAGTTTCGCTGCTTCGCGCCAGCGCCGCGATGATCGGCGTGGACGTGCAGGTGAACGGCCTGCAGCTGCCCACCTACTGGGCCGACGGCCTGCTGGTCTCTACGGCTTCCGGTTCCACGGCCTACAACCTCAGCGCGGGCGGACCCATCTGTCTGCCCGAGACGCGGGTGCTCATGGTGGTGCCCGTGGCGCCGCACAACCTCAACCTGCGCCCGCTGGTCATCCCGGGCGACAGCCGGGTGAGCCTTTCCCTGCACGCCCGCGACGGCAAGGCGGTCCTTTCGCTCGACAACCGTTCCCACGAGGTGGGGGACGACGTGCGGGTGGAAGTCTGCGCCGCCCCGTTCCCGCTGCGCCGGGTGCGTCTGGGCAAATCGAATTTCATCGACGCCCTCCGGGACCGCCTGTTCTGGGGCAAGGACGTCCGCAATACCAGTGATCTGTAGCCATGGCCATTCTTCCCATCGACATCCCCGCCGAAAAACTGCCCACCCACGTCTCCATCATCATGGACGGCAACGGCCGCTGGGCCCGCGAACGGGGTAAGGAGCGCGTCTACGGCCACGCGGAAGGCGTGGAGAGCGTGCGCGCCGTCACCGAGGCCTGCGCCGAGTGGGGCATCCCGTACCTGTCGCTCTTCGCCTTCAGCGAGGAGAACTGGAACCGGCCCCAGGCGGAGGTGGACACCCTTATGGAGCTGATGCTCGATTCCATCCACCGGGAGCTCGGCACGCTTATGAAGAACGACGTGCGCCTCCGGGTGCTGGGCAACCGCGAACGCCTCTCCGACAAGCTCCGCGCCGCCATCGACGGCATTGAGGCGGAGACGAAGGACAACCGGCGCCTCACCCTCATCCTCTTCCTGAGTTACAGCGGGCAGTGGGACATCCGTCAGGCCGCGCGCCGCATGGCCGCCGCCGGCGCCGACGACCTGGCCCCCTATCTGGTAACGGCCGGCATCCCCGATCCCGACCTGATCATCCGCACTTCGGGCGAGCAGCGCATCAGTAATTTCCTGCTCTGGCAGGCCGCCTATGCGGAATTTGTGTTCTCCGCGACGCTTTGGCCCGATTTTAGAAAGGAGAGTCTGCGCGACGCGCTGCTCGAGTATGCCTCGCGCGACCGTCGTTTCGGAAAAGTCAAATAATTTGCGTACTTTTGCATCCTTATAACTGAAATGCCCTTGAGACGCATCGTCATAGTTCTCGCCGCAGCGCTCCTTTCCTTCGCCCTGAACGCCCAGGAAGCCGCCTTCGAGGTAGACTACAACCATCCGCGGAAGTATCTGGTGGGTGGTATGCGCGTCGACGGCAACGACTACTTCAGCGAGCAGCAGATCCTGCAGCTGACGGGTCTGCAGAAGGGTATGGAGGTGACTGTCCCGGGTGAGGACATGGCCAATATCGTGCGGCGCCTCTGGCTGCAGCGCTATTTCGAGGACGTGTCGGTGAAGATCGAGCGCCTCAGTCCCGCCCGCGACTCCGCCTGGTTCGTCATCAGCATCAAGGAGCGTCCGCGCGTGTCGCGCTGGTCGTTCACCGGGCTCAAATCGGGCGAACGCAAGGACATTCAGGAGCGGCTCAACCTGCGCCGTGGCGGCGAATTCTCCGATTATGTGGAGAAGACTTCGGCCGATATCATCAAGCGGTATTTCGCCGAGAAGGGCTTCCTGCAGTGCGACGTGAAGGCCGAGGTGCAGCGCGACTCGGTGGTGAAGAACGCCATCCGCGTGAACTTCGCCGTGGACAAGGGTCCCAAGGTGCGGATTGGTGAGATCCATTTCAACGGCAACGAGCACCTGTCCGACTTCAAGCTGGCCCGGTCCATGAAGAAGACCAAGTCGAACAAGATCTACAACTTCTTCAGCAGCAAGAAATTCAACGAAAAGGAATACCCGGGCGACAAGAAGAAACTCATCAGCGCCTTCAACGAGGCGGGCTACCGCGACGCCCGTATCGTGCGTGACTCCATCTACTACATGAAGCCCGGCCGCCTGGCCATCGACTTCGAGCTGGAGGAGGGCGATAAATACTATTTCCGAGACATCAGCTGGACGGGCAACTCCATCTACACCACCGACCAGCTCAACAGCGTCCTGGCCATCTCCAAGGGCGACGTGTACGACGTGGTCTCCATGGAGAAACGCCTTTTCGGCGGCGGCAAGCAGAACGAGTACGACGTATCCAAGATGTACCGCGACAACGGCTACCTCTTCTTCAACGTGACCCCGGTCGAGACCAACATCCAGAACGACTCGGTCGACGTGGAGATGCGCATCTCGGAAGGCAAGCAGGCCACGCTGAACAACATCGTCATCAACGGCAACGACCTCACCAACGAACGGGTGGCGCGGCGTCAGCTCTTCACCCGTCCGGGCTACCTCTTCAGCCAGACCGACTTCGAGCGTTCCATCCGTGAGATCGCCTCGCTGGGGCAGTTCGACCCCGAGTCCATCATGGATGCCACCAAGGGCTATTCCATCGTCCCCAACCAGGTCAACAATACCGTAGACATCGTCTACAACCTCACCGAGAAGCCGTCCAGCCAGCTGGAGCTCTCCGGAGGTTGGGGCGGCAACACCTTCGTGGCCACCGTGGGCCTGAGTTTCAACAACTTCTCCACCCACCGCATCTTCGACAAGAGCGCCTGGAGGCCCGTGCCGCTGGGCGACGCGCAGAACCTGTCGTTCCGCTTCCAGACCAACGGCACCTACTACACGGCGCTGTCGGCCGGCTTCACGGAGCCCTGGCTCTTCGGGAAGAAACCCACGTCGCTGAGCCTGTCGGCCTACTACACCCGTCAGACCAACTCCTACGTGATGTTCAACATCCTGAGCCACGACCGGCAGATCGAGATCTACGGATTCTCGGCCTCGCTGGGTAACCGGCTCAAGTGGCCCGACAACTATTTCGTCCTCTACAACGGCCTGAGCTGGCAGACCTACAAGCTCACCAACTGGTATTCGGGCTCCTTCATCTTCGACGACGGCGTGGCGCACAACTTCAACTACTCGCTCACGCTCTCGCGTAACTCCACCGACCAGCAGATCTATCCGCGCCAGGGTGCGGATATCATGGCTTCCGTGCAGCTCACGCCTCCGTTCTCGCTCCTGCGCAAGTATACCTATGACGCCGACGGGAACCGTGTGCCCAAGAGTTCGTGGCGCGACGTGGACTACAACGCCACCGACGCCTCGGGCAAGTACCTCTGGTCTTCGGCCGACCGCTACAAATGGATCGAGTACCACAAATGGAAGTTCTCCGCGGCCAGTTACGTGAAGCTGGTGGGCGACCTGGTGCTCATGACCCGGGCCCAGTTCGGCTACCTGGGCTTCTACAACCGCAACTGGGGTTATTCCCCGTTCGAGGGCTTCCTGGTGGGTGGCGACGGCATGTCGGGCTACAGTACCTACGGCACCGAGGTCATCCCGCTGCGCGGTTACGAGAACTATTCGCTCACGCCCTACCGCGCTTCGGCCTACAATTCCAACGGCTATGCCTATGCGGGCAACGTCTACGACAAGTTCACCGCCGAACTCCGTTATCCGCTCATCCTGCAGCCTTCCTCGACCATCTTCATCCTGGGCTTCGTGGAGGCGGGTAACTGCTGGTCCGACATCCGCGACTTCAATCCCTTCCAGGTGAAGCGCAGCGCCGGTTTCGGCGTGCGGGTCTTCCTGCCCATGATCGGCCTGCTGGGTATCGACTGGGGCTACGGCTTCGACGACGCCAAGTACGGCAAGAGCCAGTTCCACTTCCTCATCGGACAACAGTTCTAACACAGATAATCAAAAACCAACAAGCAATATGAAAAAGATTTTCCTCGTTGCCGCAATGGCACTCTTCACCCTCGGCGCCTGGGCCCAGCCCAAGTTTGCGCACGTCAATTTCACCGAGCTCGTCCAGCTGATGCCCGAGGCCGACGCCGCCCGCACCACCATGGCCGCTTCCAGCAAGGAAGCCCAGGATACCTTCAACGATATGCAGGCCGAGTTCAACAGCAAGTACCAGGCTTATCAGCAGAAGGCTTCTACCTGGACGCCCGCCATCAAGGAGAGCAAGGAACGTGAGCTCACCGAGATCCAGCAGCGCATCCAGGAGTTCGGCCAGAGCATCCAGGCGGAACTCCAGCAGCAGCAGGAGCAGCTGATGGCCCCCATCTACAAGAAGGCCCAGGATACCGTGGCTGAACTGGCGAAGAAGGGCGGTTATGTCTATGTGTTCGACAAGAACTCCGTCCTCTATCTCGACGAGTCGCAGAGCGCCGATCTCACCGCCCAGGCCCGCAAAGCCCTCAATATCGCGGAAGGCCGCACGTTGGAAGCCCTCCAGGCCGAACTTCAGGCCCAGGCCCAGCAGAGCGCTCAGGCTCCGGCCGCGGCACCCGCACCTGCACCCGCCCAGAAATAAAAGCGCGTTCTCATAATTCTTTGATATGCAACACGAAGTCATTGATGTACAGGATGTTGTAATCAGGTTTGCAGGAGATTCGGGAGATGGTATGCAGCTCACCGGATCTCTTTTTGCAAACATGTCCGCCGTCTACGGCAACGCCCTTTCCACCTTCCCCGACTATCCGGCCGAGATCCGCGCCCCCCACGGTACGGTCTCGGGCGTTTCGGGTTTCCAGGTGCATATCGGCAGCGGCGACATCCACACCCCGGGCGATTACTGCGACCTGCTGGTGGCCATGAATCCGGCCGCCCTCAAGGCCAACGCCCGCTGGTGCAAGCGCAGTGCCATGATCCTGTTCGACACGGACGCCTTCGACGAGGAAGGACTGTCGCGCGCCGGCTTCGGCACCGACAATCCCTTCACCGAACTGAAGGTGGAAGACCGGACCCTCATCGCCGCGCCCATCACCACGCTCACCGAAGAGAGCCTGAAGGACAGCGGGATGGACATGAAGGCCATCCACAAGTGCAAGAACATGTTCACCCTGGGCATGGCCTGTTTCATCTACGATCGGCCGCTCGAGTATATCTTCCAGTATCTTGAGAGCAAGTTCGCGAAGAAGCATCCCGAGATGATCGCGCCCAACCGCAAGGTTCTCACCGACGGGTTCAACTACGCCGCCAACATCCAGGCCATTCCCAATACCTATCACATTGCGCCGGCTCCGCTGGAGAAGGGGACCTACCGCAACATCACGGGCAACCAGGCCGTGGCCTGGGGCCTGCTGGCCGCTTCGGAGAAGAGCGGACTGCCCCTCTTCTGCGGTTCCTATCCCATTACGCCGGCCACCGGCATCCTGGAGGAGCTTGCCATCCACAAGAGCCTGGGCGCCAAGACCCTGCAGGCAGAAGACGAGATCGCGGGCATCTGCACCGCCATCGGGGCCGCCTTTGCGGGCGACCTGGCCGTCACCACCACTTCCGGTCCGGGCCTGTCGCTCAAGAGCGAGGCGCTGGGCCTGGCCGTCATGACTGAGCTTCCGCTCGTGGTGGTGGACGTGCAGCGCGCCGGTCCCTCCACGGGTATCCCCACCAAGACCGAGCAGACCGACCTCGACCAGGCCCTCTACGGGCGCAACGGCGAGTGTCCCATCCCGGTTGTGGCCGCCCATTCGCCGGCCCATTGCTTCGACGCCGCGTTCCAGGCGGCCAAGATCGCCCTGGAGCACATGACGCCGGTCATGCTCCTCTCGGAGGGGTTCCTGGGCAACGGATCGGAGCCCTGGCGCATCCCGTCCATGGCCGACTATCCCGAAATCCGTCCGCCCTTCGCCCGTTCGGTGGAAGGGGAGCGTTTCCGTCCCTTCGAGCGTGATCCCGAGACGCTGGTGCGTCGCTGGGCCATTCCGGGGCAGAAGGGCTTCGAACACCGGATCGGCGGTCTGGAGAAGAATCACGCCGGCGTGCTTTCGAGCGACCCCGCCAACCACGAACTCATGGTGGACGAGCGGCTCCAAAAAGTGCTCAAGATCGCCGATTTCATTCCCGAGCTCAGCGTGGACGGCCCGTCCGAGGGTCCGCTCCTCGTGGTGGGCTGGGGCGGCACCTACGGGCACATCCTGTCGGCCGTGCGTACCGCGCGCGCCGAGGGCAAGGCCGTGGCGATGGCGCATTTCGACTACATTTTCCCCGTTCCGCGCAACACGGGCGATGTCCTTTCCCGTTACAGCAAGGTGCTCGTCTGTGAACTCAACTCCGGCCAGTTCGCCCGCTATCTGCAGGGCCTCTTCCCGGGGCTGGACATTGTGCGCTGTAACAAGGTCCAGGGGCAGCCGTTCCTCGTGAACGAACTCGTGGACGCAATCAACAAGGCACTCTAGCGCTATGGCAACACTATCATTCAAAGATTTCAAGAGCGACCAGGAGGTCCGCTGGTGCCCGGGTTGCGGCGACCACGCCGTGCTCGCGGCCCTGCAGCGCGCGCTGCCCAAGGTGAGCCAGGCCCTCGCCTATGAGAAGGAACGCTATGTGGTCGTGTCGGGTATCGGCTGCTCCTCGCGCCTGCCTTATTATATGGATACCTACGGTTTCCACGGCATTCACGGCCGCGCCACGGCCATCTCCACGGGCATCAAGGTGGCCAACCCCACCCTCACCGTCTGGCAGGCCTGCGGCGACGG
>JAEEGL013786222.1_pt1 | contig 16244 bp, 15 predicted proteins | sample 9134231 | NCBI WGS metagenome assembly JAEEGL01 (sample SAMN16246548, study PRJNA631951) | gut metagenome | biome: gut microbiome; feature: rumen; material: fiber-attached | host: Bos | place: Iran: Karaj | collected 2018-10
GAGAGAGTACAGGTTTTCGAGGGAACTGTTAAGAAGATCCAGGGCGGCAGCAACCGTACAACATTCACAGTAAGAAAAGAGTCTTACGGTGTTGGCGTTGAGAAGACATGGCCACTTCACTCACCTATCGTTGAGAAGGTTGAGGTTATCAGAAGAGGTAAGGTAAGAAGAGCTAAGCTGAACTACCTTAAGGGACTTACAGGTAAGAAGGCTAAGGTTAAGGAGCTTGTTACCAGATAATTTGTTATTAGAGAGGCAGTTACTTAATAGTAATTGCCTCTTTCTCATTTAATTAGCATTTAACAGGAACAATATGAGATACAGGAAAAAGAGCAAAAACACATTTACCTATCATCAAAAGAAAAAAATAATAACTCCTAAGCTCATTCGAGAGATCATTTCCTGGATAACAGTATCAATCGTCGCTGTTGCCTTAGCTTTTGCTGTAGTTACGGCTTTTGGAATGCAGGTAAAGGTAATCGGCGATTCCATGCAGCCTACGGTCTATAACGGACAGGGAATTCTTGTGAACCGGCTCGTATTTAAGCTTTTTGGGCCCAAAAGGGGCGATGTGGTTGTTTTTTTACCAAATGGTAATGCTAATTCCCATTATTATGTTAAGAGAGTTGTTGCTGTTCCGGGGGAGAAGGTTCAGATCATTGATGGTGAGCTGTATGTGAATGGTGTAAAAGCAGAGGAAGACTCTGAGACTTATGACAAGATGGAGGATTCAGGTATCGCAACTAATGAGCTTAAGCTTGGCAGTGGCGAATACTTCCTTCTGGGGGATAACAGAAACAGCAGCGAAGATTCAAGAAGCGCCAATATTGGTGTTGTCACCACCAAAATGATGGTTGGAAGAGCCTGGTTTAAGTTAAAGACTGAAACAGAAGGCAGCGGTTTTATTTTTAGATAATGAGGTGAATTATGAATTATCAGTGGTATCCCGGACATATGACCAAAGCCATCAGAATGATGCAGGAAAATATCAAGCTCATTGATATAATAATCGAGCTTACTGATGCAAGAATTCCTGCAGCAGGAAGAAATCCTGATATTGATGAACTTGGAAAAAATAAATTCAGACTTATCGTACTTAATAAGTCTGACCTTGCGGATCCTTCTGTGACTAAGCTCTGGCATGATTTTTACAAGGCTCAGGGATATTTTGTCATGGAAATGAATTCTAAGACAGGTAATGAAGCCGGAAAGGTAAAAGACCTTATAGCGTCAGCCTGTGCTGAGAAGATAGAAAGAGACAAGAAAAGAGGCATTGTAGGCCGTCCAATAAGGGCCATGGTAGCCGGAATTCCAAATGTTGGCAAGTCAACCTTTATAAACAAGCTTTCCGGCAGGGCATCTGCAAAGACAGGAAATAAACCCGGTGTTACGAAGGGAAAGCAGTGGATAGCACTTGGTAAAAACATGCAGCTTCTTGATACTCCCGGTATTTTATGGCCTAAATTTGAGGATCAGACCATTGGCCTTCACCTTGCACTGGTAGGTTCTATGAATGATGAGAATCTCGATACGGTTGAACTAGCCTGTGAGCTTATAAATATTCTTAAAGAAAACTATCCAAATGCGATTTTTGAGAAGTATAATATTAATGAGCAGCAAGTTGATGAGCTTTTAGAGGAACAGTATGCAACCTATGGCAGCGCTGTTCTGACAGCTGTTGCTGTTAACAGGAAATGCTTCAAGCAGGGCGCGACTCCTGATATTGACAGAGCCGCAGCACTTCTTCTGGATGATTTCAGAAACGGACGACTTGGAAGAATTTCCCTGGAAAGACCATAAAAAGTGCCTCGGCGCGGAAACGGTGAATAAAACATGAAGAATGCTTTAAAAGAGATTCTTAGTACCATTCTCTATCTTGCAGTGGTTTTTCTGCTGACGTTTTTGTTTATTACCTTTATCATGCAGAGAACTGATGTAAGTGGACAGTCTATGGAACCAACGCTCCAGGACAGTGATTCTTTGCTTGTGGATAAGATATCCTACAGATTCAAAAATCCTGAGCGCTTCGATATAATAATTTTTCCCTATCGATACGGAAATGAGGAATACTTTATAAAAAGGGTTATAGGTCTTCCGGGTGAGTCTGTGCGAATAGACTACGACGGAAATATCTATATCAATGGCCAGATCCTTGACGAGCACTATGGAGCTGAAGTTATCTTAGATCCTGGAAGAGCCCTTGAAGAGGTTGTTCTTGGGGAAGATGAATTCTTTGTAATGGGCGATAACAGAAATCATTCTATGGACAGTAGAGATGTTTCTGTAGGTAGTATTAAGAAATCGGATATTCTGGGAAGAGCTTTTATCAGAATCTATCCCTTTGACAGCTTTGGAGGATTGAAGTGATGCAGGCTATATCTGAGATTAAGGAGATACTGCTTGGATCAGACAATAGCGATGCTCTAAGGCAGTTTATTGATATCTATTCACAGGATGAAAGACAGGGCGTACAAAAGCTTGTAGATAAGGCGAAAAAGAGCCTTGATAATCTTACTCTTGAGATTGAAAGAACCTACAAGATGAGCGAGTATGAAAGACAGTATGGGGAGCTTGGCTATCTTTGCGGCATTGATGAAGTCGGAAGAGGACCACTTGCAGGTCCTGTTTATGCTGCAGCTGTTATCTTACCTAAGGACTGTGACATCCTTTATCTAAATGATTCCAAGAAATTAACCGAAAAAAAGAGAGAAGAGCTTTATGATGTGATCATGGAAAAGGCTGTTGCTGTCAGCATCGGTCATAATAACAATGAGCGCATCGATGAGATAAATATTTTACAGGCTACTTACGAAGCTATGACTATGGCTGTTAACGGCCTTTCTGTTAAGCCTGATGCTCTTTTGATAGACGCTGTACATATTCCGCAGCTTGAACAGTACAAGCAGGTCTCAATCATAAAAGGAGATGCCAAGAGCGTTTCCATCGCTGCAGCAAGCATTATCGCCAAAGTAACAAGAGACCGACTGATGAAGGAATATGCCAAGGAATATCCACAGTATGGCTTTGACTCAAACAAAGGCTATGGCAGCGCGGATCACATAGCTGCGATTAAAAAATACGGCCCTTGCCCTATACACAGAAAATCCTTTATGGGTAATTTTGTATGAGCAATATCATCAATGTGACACAATCAAATGCCCCTGTTTATACAAATGGCAAAGAACTGACGCAGGTTCAGCCAAAGGAGAGTAACCTTGAGCTGAAAAACGGTTCTTCCATTCAGGGGACGATTATGTCCATTAGTGAAGGCGAGGAAGGTCAGGTTGTCACAATAAATGTTGGGGACAACGTTCTTTCTGCAAGACTTTCCCAGGAGATGAGCCTTAGAGAAGGGCAGACTTTACAGTTCTCTGTAAGGTCTTCTGCATCCGGGAATGTTTCAATAACACCTCTTTATGAGAATGTCTCAGCTGACCAGAGTACTCTAAAGGCACTTACCGCAGCAGGCATCGAGATCAATAATGAAACTGTCAAAATGGTGAAGGACATGATGAGTGCTTCGCTTCCGATAGACAAGAACTCGCTGCTTGAAATGAACAGAAATCTGTCAGCTTTTCCCAATACCTCCATCGAAACTCTCGTTGAGATGAAGAGCCTAAATATTCCCATTACTGGAAATAATATAACCCAGTATGAGAGCTATAAGAAATACGAGCATCAGGTAGTGAATGAGATGAGAACCATCATGGATGAGCTTCCAAATGCTTTTAGTGAACTCGTAGAAAACGGTGAGTCAGGAAAGGCTGTAAATCTTTATGGCTCAGTTCTGAAGCTTTTTGCTGAGGGTGCGCAGACAGCTGAAAGCGCAAATATGGAAGAAACTGCTGCCGGTGAAAGTGCTTTAACAACACCAGTAAAAGAAAATCTTGAAGCTGCTGCCAAAGAGGCTATAAATCTTGCGTTAAAGGGAAATTCCAAAGAAAGCATTAAAGAATCTGCAGGTGATGTTATAAGTAAAGGAAATCTGCAGAATTTTGAAAACAGCTTAAGAAATGTCGGGGTATCTGAAAATACCATAAAAACTATCATGGACACAGCCGGTAAAGAGGGGTTAAACGGAAAAAACCAGGCGACTCTTTTCAAAGAGCTTGCAACTCTTTTTGAAAATGCTGATATGAGTGAACCGGTTACAAGCGCTTCCTGGAAAAAACTCTTTTCTGACAACAATTATAATAAGCTGCTTAAAGATACCATGGAGGATCAATGGCTGTTAAAGCCGGATGATGTTGAGAAAAAAGAGAATATCGATAACCTTTATCAGAGACTTGGCAATCAGGCAAAGGTTCTTTCGGATGCTGCAAATAGCGCTCTGGGGGCCGGAAATAAGCTTTCCCAGTCCGCCTCTAACCTTAGCAACAACATTGACTTTATGAATCAGATCAACCAGATGTTTCAGTATATCCAGCTTCCTCTTCAGATGACGGGGCAGGATGTCCATGGAGATCTTTATGTTTACAAAAATAAGCATAAGAAAATGAGCGAGGATGGTTCTGTTAGCGCTATTCTTCACCTTGATATGGAAAACCTGGGCCCTCTTGATGTATATGTAAAGATGATTGAAAAGAAGGTTACTACGAACTTTTACGTTGCTGATGAGAGCGTTCTTGATCTCATAAACGACAATATTCATATTCTTAATGAGAGGCTTGAAAAAAGAGGCTATACCATGACAGCAAATATGATGCTCCACGATGATCTTTCAGGGGAGGATGCAGCTGTTGATGAGATGCTAAATGTAAATAAGGTTCCGATTCTATCGACGGCTTCTTTTGACGCAAGGGCTTAAGCCATAAGGGAGAGCGTGCATATGCCTAATGAAGAAAAAGTTAAAATAAAAACCGCCGTTGCTCTTGGTTATGACCCAAATGAGGATGGAGCGCCTAAGGTTATTGCTTCTGGAAGAGGAGCACTGGCTGAAAAGATTATCGAGCAGGCGAAGGATAATAAAATACCGATCCACGAGGATGACAAGCTGGCAGATACTCTCTCGAGGTTGGAAATCGGTGAGATGATTCCACCTGAACTGTATGAGGTTGTAGCTGAGATTCTTGTCTTTGTGGATGCTATGGACAAAATTAAAGCAAAGGAAAAACATTAAAACACAAAAAGAACACAATATTGTGTTAAATTGGTTTATGAAATTATGAATAACAGAGAAAAAGGCTCCTGGTACGAGGATCTTGCATGTGATTATCTTAAGGATAATAATGTCAGGATCCTGAAAAGAAACTACCGCACAAGGAGCGGCGAGATTGATATTATCGCCAAAGACGGTGATTATTACTGTTTTATTGAGGTTAAATACCGAAGAGACAACAGATATGGCGGCCCTGAAATGGCTGTCGACTTTGCAAAACAGAAACAAATTTCTAGAGTTTCAAGACATTTTCTTTATACGATTCTAAAATCCGAAGAAGTTCCCATTAGATATGATGTTATAGCAGTGAATGGCCAAAAAGGCGCTGTAAGCATAAGATGGCTTAAGAATGCCTTTGATTATTGCTTTTGATCATGGGCATAACCGAAAGGAAAGGACGAACATGGAGATTAAAAGATGCGCTGGTAAAGACAAAATGCAGGTCAATGAAAAATATGGTGTGACATATCTGACCTTTCCAAGGCTTTCTGAACTTGGTTTTGTTGATCACCTCTTTAGTACAAGACTCGGAGGTGTGAGCAAAGGAAAGTACTCAGAAATGAACCTTAGCTATACCAGAGGGGATGAAAAAGACGCTGTAGATGAGAATTATAGAAGAATTGCTGAGGTACTTGGCCATGGTAGAACTTTGGACGATTTTGTCCTTACCTTTCAGACTCATACTACAAATATAAAGGTTGTAACTGAGGAAGACAGAGGCAAGGGCCCTGCGAGGTTACGTGATTATACCGACATTGACGGTCTGATTACTAATGTTCCAGGGATTATCCTGGGGACCTTCCATGCGGATTGTCCTCCAATCTATTTTGTTGACCCGGTAAACAAGGCCATTGGACTTTCACATTCCGGTTGGAAGGGGACAAAAGGTGGAATTGGAGAGAAGACCCTGCTGATGATGAAAGACTGTTATGGTACTGATCCAAAGGAGGTTATCTGTGCAATCGGTCCGTCAATCTGCGGAGACTGCTATGAGATAGGCGAAGATGTGGCAGCTGAGTTTGCTTTGGCATTTTCACAGAAGGAGTTATCAGACAGACATATTCTCGTTCCTTATCCTGAAGGCAAGTACAGGCTCTTTTTGTGGAATGCTATAACACTTACGCTGGAAAAGGCTGGAGTGCTGCCTGAAAACATTGTTGTGACCGACATTTGCACAAGATGTAATCCGCAGCTTTTGTTTTCTCACAGAATTCATCACGAGGACAGAGGAAATCTTTGTGCTTTTTTATCTTTAAAAGCATAATATAAAGTAACCCAAAAGCCTCATGAATACTGATGCTGAGATAAGCGCAAACGAATTAACGAACATGGTTATCTAAATAAAGTCAATTTCTTAAGAAATCTTAAGAAATTTCTTTCGTAAATCTTAAGATTTATCTGATTTAATAGAGTTATAGGGAATTTATAGGGAGTTGTTATGGATAGTATTTTGATATGTGATGATGACAAGGAAATAGTTGACGCCATAGAAATTTATCTTGAACAGGAAGGCTACAGGACTATCAGGGCCTATGATGGAATAGAAGCTCTGGAGCTTTTGAAGGCTGTTAAGGTTCAGCTTGCCATTATCGATGTGATGATGCCAAGAATGGATGGTATCAGGCTGGTCAAGGAGCTTAGACAATTCAGCAGCATACCGGTTATCTTTCTTTCGGCAAAATCAGAGGATGCAGACAAGATTCTTGGACTTAACGTAGGCGCAGATGACTATATCTGTAAACCCTTTAATCCTTTGGAGCTTGTGGCGAGAGTGAAATCCAATTTAAGAAGATACAAGGATCTGGGCAGCTTTGAAGAGAAAGTAAATGTTTATTCCACCGGTGGACTTAGGGTGGACGATAACTCAAAAGAAGTTACGGTTTATGGCGAAAACATCAGACTAACTCCCATTGAATACAACATTCTTGCATTCCTTATTAAGAATAAAGGCAAGGTTTTTTCCATTGATCAGATTTATGAAAATATCTGGGACAGCATTTCTGTAAGAGGCGATAATACTATCGCAGTTCACATAAGGCATATCAGGGAGAAAATCGAGATCAACCCCAAGGATCCTAAATTTTTAAAGGTTGTATGGGGAGTAGGCTATAAGATCGAGGATGACATTAAATGAAGACTTTTTTTGAGAAACACACTAGGGCAGTAAGGGTAATACAGCATTTTCTTGCTGCACTTATAGCAGCTTGTCTGATTATTGTTTTTGCAGGTACCGGAATCATGATATCCGGAGCTACAGGAGATTATTCGTACAATCTGTATGAATCCGACAGGAAGAGAAGCTATGAGGAATCATATCTTTTTAACAATATTCTTGGAAATAATCTCTCAGATATCATAAGGCTAATCGCCATCAGGACTCAGCTTGAGACAAAAGGTAAATATGACGGAGAAAAGTATATAGATGTTACAGCCTATGTGAACAGGAATACGAATCTGACAGGAGATTATATCACAGCTGTTTATACGCTATCTGATCTTATAAAGTGGGCTGAGGGAGGCTTTTCCTATGAAACGAGACGCTTTTCAAAGGAGCAGAGCGAGGAATTTTTAAGCTCTTCAACAACTTATACCCATTTAAAGAGTAATCAGGTCTCGGGCGGTATGAATTCCTATCTTAATTCACAGCTTGAGAACAACAGCATTAATTTCGCTGTTTCAGGTAATTCAAGTCAGGATGGCGGAGACCACTCTGTGCTCCTTACAAGGTATCAGACTATAACCGGTAAAAATATTGAGAATCTCGTTTCTACCTGGGATGAGTACAGTATGCTTTGCTCATATGTAGAGGAGGCAGCAAAGGACCTTGACACAAACTACAGACAATATGGTGATTTACTGGAATATTTCAACCAGGATAACAGTAACCTGAGATATTATCTTTCCAGAACTGTAAATGGCAAGACTGAGCGCTATACCAATATCGATTCATTAAGTGCAGAGACAACCGGGGTTGATATTAAGGCTGTTTTTGAAAGCTACGGCAAATATCTGTATTATTGCCCTTATGAGCTTAGTTTTGAGACAAACACCCTTATAAAGGAGAGCGTCCTTAGAAAACTTCTAAAGGCGCATAGCTATGCTTTTCCTGATCAAATAAAACTATATGTAGCTGTTGATACTTTAAATTATGGTGCTAACGATGCCTTTGTACAGGGAAAAGCAGGATTTTCCAAATATATTCCCTATGAAAGCCAGCTTCTCATACTCGCTGTAGTTACAGGAATTTTATATTTACTCTTACTTGTTTTGACTGTTAAGTATATTCCGGCTGAAATAGCAGATCAGCATCCCGGACACAGATTATTTACAGAAGGAATTGTTTTTATGGGCATTGCTGTTATGGCAATTCCCGTAGCTGTTTTTGTGGCAGGCAGTTTTATTTCAGGTCTTAGTATCAGCAAAATTGTTAAGCTGTCCTACTTCCCGCTATTAGCTGCAGCCATGGCGTTTATAGCTGATATAGGTCTTTTATTTGCTGTTTACTCACTGTCCGCACGAGGAAAAGGAAAGCTCTTATATAAAGAAAGCTTCCTTAGCTTTCTGGCATCAGGAATCAGAAACGCAATTGTTAATACAACCGATAATGGAAATGTCATAATAAGAACCTGGATTCCATATCTTACCTTTGTAGTGATCAACATTCTTCTTGTGAAGCTTGGAATAGCAGGAGTTTTTATCGCTGCAATTCTTGATCTGCTTGTTGGAATTTATCTTTACAGACAGAATCTTGACCGGGATAAGATAATTAATGTAATTGAGAACATACAAAACGGCGATGTTAAAGCCAAGGTGGATGCGCAGCAGCTTCACGGAGATAATATAAAGCTTGCCGACGCCGTAAATACTATAGGCGAAGGTATTGACAGAGCAGTTAATATCAGCATGAAGGATGAAAAACTTAAGGCTGACCTCATCACTAATGTATCTCATGATATAAAAACTCCGCTTACTTCGATCATCAATTATGTGGATCTTATTAAGAGAGAGAACATCGAAAATGAAAGAGTAAATGAGTACCTTGATGTACTTGATTCCAAGGCAAATAAACTTAAACAGCTCACAGAGGATCTTGTAGAGGTTTCAAAAATTACTTCAGGGAATATAAACATTAGTCTGTCTCAGATAAACTTTGTTGAGCTGGTCAATCAGACGATAGGTGAGTTCTATGAGAAGTTTGAGAATAAGAATCTTCAGCCTATATTTAAGCCCGAAGAAGCTAATATGCAGATATTGGCAGATCCAAGACATCTCTGGAGAGTGCTTGAAAACCTTGTAAATAATGTCTGCAAGTATGCACTAGGAAGCACCAGAGTATACATGGATATGTATTATGAAAATGGCGACGAGGAAGGAAAGCGAAAGGTAGTTTTTTCTATCAAAAACATTTCGGAATCAGAGCTTAATCTGGAAGCAGGCGAACTTACAGAGAGATTTATCAGAGGAGATGAGTCTAGAACCACTGAGGGCAGCGGACTGGGACTTTCAATTGCAAAGAGTCTTACTCAGGCGCAGGGCGGAGACTTTAATATAAGACTAGACGGAGATCTGTTTAAGGTACTTATAAGTTTTGATGCAATCTAAGAAAGCAGGAAAAAGAAAAAGCCTTTATTATCCCGAAATGGAATAATAAAGGCTTTACGTTTGTCTTATTCAAAAAGATCATCAGGCTCCTTGCAGCCCTTGTTGTATTTGCCGACGATCTCATGGATCTTGTCGGTAGGCATATTAACAGTAGACATTGATGCATCATGATTTAAGAAGTCGATAATGGTTGCAAGGAACTTGCCCATATCTGCAACAAAAAGGTATTCCCTTGATTTAACATCATCGTTCATATAAGTAAGGTTAGTAGTGATTACTGCATCAAAGTATTTCTTTTCATAGCCTTCATCAAACTTAGCCATGCCATCAGTGAACAGACCGAAGGTTGTGCAGATGAATACACGCTTTGCGCCCATGTTTTTAAGCTGCTTGGCTGTGTCAATCATGGATGAACCGGAAGATATCATATCATCGATAATGATAACATCACGGCCTGAAATGTCTGAACCAAGGAATTCGTGGGCAACGATAGGGTTGGTTCCGTTAACTACGTGTGCGTAATCACGCCTCTTGTAGAACATACCGGTATCAGCTCCGATAACGTTGGCAAAATATACAGCTCTGTCCAAAGCACCTTCGTCAGGTGAAATAACTGTCAGATGATCCTTATCTACAATAAGATCATCGATGTGTGAGAGAAGAGCCTTCATAAACTGGTAGGAAGCCAGGAAATTATCAAAGCCTGCCAGAGGTTTTGCGTTTGAGATTCTCGGATCGTGGGCATCGAAGGTTATAAAGTTGGATATTCCCATATCCTGAAGTTCTTTAAACATCTGAGCTGCATCAAGAGATTCCATACCTGTTCTCTTATGCTGTCTTCCTTCATAGAGGAAGGGCATGATTACATTTATTCTTTTGGCTTTACCGGTAATAGCGCCGATAACTCTCTTAAGATCCTGATAATGGTCATCAGGAGACTTGTGGTTGATGTAATTGTACATTTTATAGGTGATGCTGTAGTTGCATACATCAGTTAAAATGTAAACATCATTACCACGGACAGAAGAATTGATTGTAGCTTTGGCTTCGCCGCTTCCGAAACGGTCAAGGTCATAGCCAATCATATAATTGTCCTTAACATATCCGTGGAAAGCCGGATCGTTCTCAGGCATTTTATAAAGTTCATGTCTAAACTGGGAAATATAATTATTGACACTTATTCCGAGTTCTTTTGCAGATTCCATTACAATAAGATTTAGCGGAGCAACCGGAATAGTTCCTTCCAATGAGTGAAAATCAGGCATATTTATCCCCTTTTTTATGGTTCTATAAATGCTTACCATATATTGTTTTATCATTACAGATACTGACACGTCAAGGAAATTCATGTATAATAGGGGCAAAATGAGGAAATCAATTTGAAAAAAAATAATGAACATGTAATAGGTGCTGTCCTTGAAGGGAGCATCGCAGAAGAACTGAATATTGAGCCCGGAGACGTGCTTTTAAAGATTAACGATCAGGAAATAGAGGACATTTTTGACTTTCAATATATGATCCAGGACGACCATCTTGATATTCTTATTAGAAAGCCTGATGGAGACGAATGGCTTCTTGATATCGACAAGGATTTTGACGAAGAACTGGGCATAGAATTCGAAAACGGTCTTATGGATGACTACAGATCCTGCAGCAATAAATGTATCTTTTGTTTCATTGATCAGATGCCTAAGGGAATGAGACCAACCCTTTATTTCAAGGATGACGACTCAAGATTATCATTTCTTCAGGGCAATTATGTTACTCTTACAAATATGTCCGACAAGGATATCGACAGAATACTAAAATATCATCTTTCCCCAATCAATGTTTCATTTCAGACTACCAATCCTGAGCTTCGCTGCAAGATGCTGGGGAATCGTTTTGCCGGAGAAGCCCTAAAAAAGGTTGATAAGCTCTGTGCACCGGGATCCGGAATCGAGATTAACGGTCAGATAGTACTTTGTAAGGGTGTAAATGACGGCCCTGAGCTCACCAGGTCAATATCAGATCTTACAAAATATATTCCGAATCTCCAAAGTGTTTCGGTAGTTCCTGTTGGACTTTCCAAGTACAGAGATGGCCTTTATCCTCTTGAACCTTTTGACAGTGAGGATGCCAAGAAGGTTATTGATGAGATAGAGAGCTGGCAGAAAAAGGTTTATGCTGAGCATGGTATTCATTTTATTCATGCCAGTGACGAGTGGTATTTTCTTGCAGGAAGGGATTTTCCTGAGGAAGAGCGCTACGACGGTTATATTCAGCTTGAAAACGGCGTCGGAATGATGAGACTTCTCATCACAGAATTTGATGAAGCGGTTGAAAATATAAAGGAAACCTATGGAAATAAGGTCAAGGACTTCAAACAGGAGATCTCGCTCGCAACCGGAAGACTTGTCTATCCCTGCATAAAAGAGCTTGCTGAAAAGGTTTCTTATATTTCCCCTTCCATAAAGATACATGTTTATGAGATAATTAATGAGTTTTTTGGAGAGAGAATTACTGTCTCAGGTCTTTTAACCGGACAGGATATTATTAAGCAGCTCAAGGGAAAAGAGCTTGGAGAAAAACTGGTTCTTCCTGAGAACCTTTTGAGAAGTGGCGAGGATTATCTTCTCGACGATGTAACTTTAGGGGATATCAGTAACGCACTTGAGGTTCCCGTTGATGTTTCCAAGTGTGATGGCCATTTCCTTGCTGCTATGCTTTTTGGAATCGATCCCTATGAACTTTTTTAAGTAATTATTGATATAGAATACAAGGATATATTATGAGTAGAAAAAATATTGTAGCAGTAGTAGGACGACCAAATGTCGGTAAGTCCACATTATTTAATGCCCTGGCGGGAAGCAGGATCGCAATAGTTCAGGACACTCCCGGAGTAACTAGAGACAGGATTTATCAGGATGTAGAGTGGCTTAATCACAGCTTTACACTGATAGATACAGGCGGAATTGAGCCGGATTCCAAGGATATCATCCTTTCTCAGATGAGAGAACAGGCGCAGATAGCCATTGATACAGCGGATGTGATCATCTTTATGGTTGATGTCAAGCAGGGCCTTACAGACGCTGATTCAAAGGTTGCTGATATGCTCAGACGCTCCGGAAAGCCTGTAGTTTTATGTGTAAATAAGGTTGATAATTTTAACAGAGATTCCCTTGATGTTTACGAGTTCTATAATCTGGGAATCGGAGAGCCTTTCCCGATTTCAGCTGTTAACAAGCAGGGAATAGGTGATCTTCTTGAGGAGGTTGTCAGCCATTTCTCCAAGAATTCAACAGATGAGCAGGAGGATGATAATATTAAGATTGCCATCATTGGTAAGCCAAATGTTGGTAAGTCCTCGATCATAAATAAGCTTATCGGTGAGAACAGACTTATTGTATCGGACATCGCCGGAACTACCAGAGATGCCATTGATACAAAGGTTAAGTATAACGGTAAAAAGTACACCTTTATTGATACAGCCGGACTTCGCAGAAAGAACAAGGTTAAGGATGAGCTTGAGCACTACATGATAGTAAGAACTGTAGGCGCGGTTGAAAGAGCTGATATTGCAGTCCTGGTTATAAATGCTGAAGAAGGTGTGACCGAGCAGGATGCGAAGATCGCCGGAATAGCGCACGACAGCGGAAAAGCTGTTATCATCGCTGTTAATAAATGGGATCTTATTGAGAAGGACAACCATTCGGTTAAAGAGTTCACAAAGGATATAAGAAATACACTTTCCTTTATGAACTACGCTGAGATTATTTTCATATCAGCAGAGACAGGACAGCGTCTTGTAAAGCTCTATGATATGATCGATATGGTCAGCGAAAATCACGCAATGAGAGTTGCTACAGGTGTTCTTAATGAGATCATGGCACAGGCAGTTGTTATGCAGCAGCCACCTAATGACAAGGGCAAAATACTTAGACTTTACTATATCACTCAGGCATCGGTTAAGCCGCCCACATTTGTTATCTTTGTAAATGACAAAAAGTTCATGCACTTTAGCTATACGAGATATATCGAGAATCAGATAAGGGAAGCCTTTGGATTCAAAGGAACACCACTTAGATTCATTATAAGGGAGAGAAAAGAGGAGAAATAAAATGGGGTCTATGATTACTGTGCGTATTGTTTGTATTGTTGTGGGATATATTTTTGGAATGTTCCAGACAGCTGTTCTTTACGGAAAGCTTAAGGGCGTTGATATTAGAAAGGTCGGAAGCGGAAATGCCGGAACTACCAATACACTTAGAGTTCTAGGAACAAAAGCCGGCCTGATAGTACTTTTTGGTGACATGATCAAGTGTATTCTTGCGATTTTGCTGACCGGTTTTATCTTCAAGAATATACTTGGCGAACAGATTTATGCACAGTATAAATACCTTTTGAAGATATATACTGCTGCCGGCTGTGTCCTTGGACATGATTTTCCGTTCTTCCTTAAGTTTAAAGGTGGAAAGGGTATCGCAGTTACTTCAGGATATATAATCGCAATGCACTGGTCCTTTGTAATTGTTGGACTTATTGCTTTTCTTGTACCTTTTAATGTTACACACTTTGTTTCACTTAGCAGCCTTTGCCTGTACACATGCTTTTTAATCCAGCTTATTATTACAGGCCAGCTCGGACTTATCGGTATGGATGCAATGAGCCAGGCATCACTTATTGAAATGTATATAGTTGCCGGACTTATGACAATACTCGCATTTTATCAGCACAGAACAAATATTAAAAAGCTACTTGGAAAGAACGAAAGAAAGACATATCTTTTCAAGAAGAACAAAATAGATTAAAAAATATCTACATTTTCGGAGGGAAATTTGGGTAAACAAATAGGAATAGTAGGTGCGGGAAGCTGGGGAATTGCCCTTGCGTACCTGCTTTCTAATAATGGACATGATTGTATTGTTTGGAGCAGAAAAAAAGAGACAGTCGATAAGCTATCTGTTTATCATGGAAACGAACAAAAGCTACCGGGGGTGAAGCTTCCTGACAGCGTGAAATTCACTTGCAATATGGAGGAAACAGTTAAGAATAAGGATATTATTGTCCTGGTTGTTCCCTCAGCACATATGCGAGAGACAGTTAAGCTGATGGCTCCATACATTGACCTTGAAGATGAAGAACATCCACAGATCATTGTTAACTGTACTAAGGGCATCGAGGAAGACACTCTGATGGTTATGTCTGATGTAATACTTGATGAGATTCCCGGTTGCCAGGTTTGCGTTTTATCCGGCCCTTCTCATGCAGAAGAAGTTGGAAAGGGTATGCCAACAACTATTGTTGTCGGTGCTTTTGAAAAAGAGATCGCACGATATGTTCAGAACATATTTATGAGCAATGTGTTCAGAGTATACATTAGTCCGGACATGCTTGGAATAGAGATTGGAGCTGCACTAAAGAACGTAATAGCTCTTGCAGCAGGTATGGCTGATGGTTATGGCTGCGGCGATAATGCTAAGGCCGCGCTTATAACTCGTGGTATTGCAGAAATTGGACGTCTTGGAATGGCTATGGGAGGCAAATTTGAGACCTTCAGTGGTCTTTCCGGTATAGGAGACCTTGTCGTTACCTGCGCATCTATGCACTCAAGAAACAGAAGAGCAGGAATACTTATTGGTCAGGGCAAATCCATGCAGGAAGCCATGGATGAGGTGCAGATGGTCGTAGAGGGTGTTTATAGCGCCAAAGCTGCTCTTAAACTTGCTGAAAAGTATGAGGTTGAAATGCCCATTGTAAAAGGCGTCAATGAGATCCTTTTTGAGGGTAAGGAGCCCGGAGCAGTAGTTGAAGAACTCATGATGAGAGACAAGAAGATAGAGAGCAGTTTACTGGACTGGTAATTATATTTGAACTAAAAAGCTGCAAGTGCCGATTTTAAGACGCTTGCAGCTCTTTTTATTTACTTATTTTTTTATTTACTTGTAGATGTACTTTTTTTGTCTTTTAGCTGTTTTCTGGTGTTAATAAGTGTGGGCTGTATTATATTTCGGATCAATGGGAAGAGGATAAGCATTATTACCGTATCAGCCGGGAGTTTGAACAAGTTAGATGCGATTCTTGGTACGACGATTGCTTTGAAGGCGTTTCCTGTTGTCATCATGATCCACAGAGTATTGAGTCCAAGGTTACAGAAAATCTTAACGCAAAGCTCTGCGACAATTATTCTCCAAAGCTTTATCGGGCGCTTATAGAAGAATATACCGTAAATAATTCCGGCAACTATTGCTGTCAGTGTGTAACCCGGGAAAAAGGCGCCTGATGGGAATAAAAACCACTTGATAATGTCCATCGCTCCGCCAAAAATTCCGCCGACCCAGGGTCCGAACAGGAATGAGACTATCTGATTCGGTATTCCTGAGAAGCCTACACGAAGATAATCGCCAATCTTGATCGTGGCTACTCCGTGAAGGGCGATAGCCAGAGCACCCATGAGTCCACAGATACATAGAACGTAGACATTTTTGAGTTGACTAAGCGAAGA
>JAEEGL016932403.1_pt1 | contig 16244 bp, 13 predicted proteins | sample 9134231 | NCBI WGS metagenome assembly JAEEGL01 (sample SAMN16246548, study PRJNA631951) | gut metagenome | biome: gut microbiome; feature: rumen; material: fiber-attached | host: Bos | place: Iran: Karaj | collected 2018-10
AACAACCGTCCTCAGATGGCTACAGTTCGTCCCGGCGTTATGCAGAAGATCGAGCCTAAGAAGGGTGCAAAGGCAGAGGTTGTTGAATTCAATCCCGGCTTCAAGCCCGATAACAAGTATGTTACGATCAAGGAGATTGTTAAGGCAGTTTCCGATACCGCTGATATCATGGATGCAAAGATCCTTGTTTCAGGCGGCAGAGGCGTGGGCTCAGCTGAGAACTTCAAGCTTCTTGATGATCTTGCTGAGGCACTCGGCGGATCAGTTTCCTGCTCAAGAGCAGTTGTTGATGCAGGCTGGAAGCCCAAGGATCTGCAGGTTGGCCAGACCGGTAAGACAGTACGTCCCAAGATGTACATTGCTATAGGTATTTCAGGTGCCATCCAGCACGTAGCAGGTATGGAAGAGTCTGATATCATCGTTGCGATCAACAAGGATGAAGACGCTCCTATCTTCGACGTGGCAGATTACGGCGTTGTAGGCGATCTCAACAAGATCGTTCCCAAGCTTACAGAAGAGGTTAAGGCATACAAGGCTTCAAAGGCCGGCAAGTAATCCTTAACACGGTTATTAATATGACGGCTCCCGCATTTGAGCGGGGGCCGTTTTTCTTCTTGAATAAATACCCCTGAAGCATTAAAATAGTTATGTTTGGCATTATTTCCCGTTTTGGCGGGTTTATATTTTTGTTGTTATTACAGGAGGTTGAAATGAACAAGAGTTTTGACGATCTGCTTGCAAAGGTTTCACAGGTAAGCAGAAAGAAGGTATCGGTTGCATGCGCTCATGACAGTGCGGTTCTTGAGGCAGTAGAGGATGCACGTGTTAAGGGTATCGCGGATGCCATTCTTGTCGGAGACAAGGCAAAGATGGAAGAGATCGCGAAGGCTGACGGAGTTGATCTTTCAAACTTCGAAGTAATAGATGAGCCGGATAACATCGCTGCAGCACACAAGGCAGTAGAGCTTGTACATAACGGAAAAGCTGATATGTACATGAAGGGACTTATCGATACCAAGTCATTCTTAAAGAGCGTTCTGGATAAGGAAGTAGGCTTACGTACAGAGAAGACTCTTTCTCATGTATGTGTATTTGAGATCAAGGGCCATGAAGGTCTGCTCTTCCTTTCAGATGTAGCGTTCATTCCTTACCCCACACTTGAAAATAAAGTTGCGATCATTGAGAACACGGTTGATATCGCACATGCATGCGGCATTGAGAATCCTAAGGTTGCTCCTCTTGCCGCTGTTGAGGTTGTTAATCCCAAGATGCCCGTTACAGTTGAAGCTGATGAGCTTACAAAGATGAATGCAGAAGGTAAGATCACTGGCTGCATTATCGACGGACCTCTTTCACTTGATATAGCTATCGACAGGGAAGCAGCAAGCCACAAGGGCGCTAACGACAGAAAGATCGCAGGTGATGCTGATATCCTTCTTTTCCCGGATATCCATGCAGGCAACCTTGTTTACAAGACTCTCACTCATCTCTGTGAGTGCAAGAACGGAAACATCATGACCGGTACTTCTGCACCTGTCATCCTTACAAGCCGTTCTGATTCAAAGGAAGTAAAGGTGCACTCACTTGCACTTGCAGCTATAGTTGCAGAGCATTTCAAAAATAATTAAGGAGAATGACAATGGCTAAACTTCTTGTTATCAATCCGGGTTCCACATCTACAAAGATCGGTGTGTTCGAGGATGAAGAGCTTTTATTCGATGAGACATTAAGACACAGCACAGAAGAGATATCTCAGTATGCAACAATAGTTGATCAGAAAGATTTCAGAAAAGATATCATCATGACTTTCCTTAAGTCAAAGGGACTTGAGGCAAAGGATTTTGACTGCGTTGTAGGAAGAGGCGGAATGTTAAAGCCTATCCCCGGCGGTACATATCCTGTAACAGATTCTCTTCTTGAGGATCTGAAGATCGGTAAGCAGGGACAGCATGCTTCCAACTTAGGCGGTATCCTTGCAAGGGAGATCGCTGATTCGGTTGGCAAGCCTTCATATATAGTTGATCCCGTGGTTGTTGACGAGATGGAGCCTGTTGCAAGACTTTCAGGTGTTCCCGAGCTTCCCAGGACTTCTGTCTTCCATGCACTTAATCAGAAGGCAGTAGCAAAGCGTTATGCAAAAGAGAACGGAAAGAAGTATGAGGATCTGAACCTTATCGTTGTACACATGGGTGGTGGTGTTTCAGTAGGCCCTCACAAGCATGGTAAGGTTGTTGATATCTTCAACGCACTTGATGGAGACGGCGCATTCTCACCTGAGCGTGCAGGCGCAGTTCCTTCCGGCGCACTCATCAAACTCTGCTTTTCCGGCAAACTCACAGAAAAGGAAGTATATAAGAAGATCTGCGGAAACGGCGGGTTCAATGCATACCTGAACACCAATGATGCAAGAGACGTTGAGAAGATGATAGAAGAAGGCAATAAGGAAGCTGAGCTTGTTTACCGTGCTTTCACATATCAGGTTGCAAAAAATGTCGGCTCAATGGCTGCAGTTCTTGATGGTAAGGTTGATCAGATCATCCTTACAGGCGGCATTGCTTATTCACAGCGTGCGGTTTCATGGATAAAGGAAAAGGTTGAGTGGATCGCTCCCGTAACCGTATATCCCGGCGAAGATGAACTGCTTGCACTTGCACAGGGTGCGCTTCGAGTAATGAACGGTGAAGAGAAGGCTCTCGAATATTGATTCGGAGTTTGATTTAAGAGGTTAATTTATGACAGTACTTGAAAAGATATTCGGCACACACAGCGAGCATGAGCTTAAGAAGATAGCGCCGATAGTCGATAAGATAGAGAGTCTTCGTGAAGACATGCAGAAGCTCTCGGATGAAGAGCTCCGCGGAAAGACAGAAGAATTCAAGAAGCGTCTTGCAGATGGTGAGACACTTGACGATCTTCTTCCGGAGGCTTTCGCAGCAGTAAGAGAAGCAGGTAAGCGTGTAAGAGGCATGGAGCATTACCGTGTTCAGCTTATCGGTGGTATTGTCCTTCATCAGGGACGTATTGCCGAGATGCGTACAGGTGAAGGTAAAACTCTTGTTGCAACACTTCCTTCTTACCTTAATGCACTTGAAGGAAAAGGGGTATGCGTTGTCACGGTCAATGAATACCTGGCAAAGCGTGATGCTGAATGGATGGGCGGCATACATGAATTCCTCGGACTTACGGTCGGATATGTCACACATGACATGAAGAGCGAAGAACGTCGTGAGATGTATAACCGCGATATCACATACATAACAAATAACGAGCTCGGTTTCGATTACCTTCGTGACAACATGGTAATCTACAAGGAACAGCTCGTACAGCGCGGCCTGCACTATGCCATCATCGATGAGGTGGACTCCATCCTTATTGATGAAGCTCGTACACCGCTTATCATTTCAGGTCAGAGCGGCAAGGCTACAAAGCTTTATGAAGTCTGCGATGTGCTTGCAAAGCAGATGAAGCGCGGCGCTGATGAAGAGATGATCTACAAGCTGGATGCTGTCATGGATTCTATGATGGGCGGCGAAGAGAAAGAGGAGACCGGTGACTTCGTTCTCAATGAGAAGGACAAGTTAGTCAACCTTACTGAAAACGGTGTTGCAAAGGTTGAGCGTTTCTTCCATATCGAAAACCTCGCAGATCCCGAGAACAGTGAGATACAGCATTGTGTTACTCTTGCACTCAGAGCAAATTATCTGATGTTCAAGGATCAGGATTATATAGTAAAGGATGATGAGGTTGTCATCGTTGATGCGTTCACCGGACGTCTTATGCCCGGCAGACGTTTCTCGGATGGCCTGCATCAGGCAATAGAAGCAAAGGAGCATGTAAAGGTTAAGCGTGAGTCAATGACTCTTGCTACCATAACATTCCAGAACTTCTTCAACAAATTCGATAAGAAAGCCGGCATGACCGGTACCGCAATGACAGAGGAACAGGAGTTCCGTGATATTTACGGAATGGATGTTATTGCTATACCGACAAACAAGCCGGTGCTCCGTAAGGATCATGAGGATCAGGTATACCGCACAAAGAAGGAAAAGCTTCATGAGATAGTTGAGAAGGTTAAGGCTGCTCATGAAACAGGCCAGCCTATTCTTGTAGGTACGGTAAACATCGATTCATCTGAAGAACTGAGTGCACTTCTCAGAAAGGAAGGCATTAAGCACAACGTGCTGAATGCGAAGTTCCATGAACAGGAAGCTGAGATAGTTGCTGACGCAGGTATCCACGGATCAGTTACCATCGCGACCAACATGGCCGGTCGAGGAACCGATATCAAGCTTGATGATGAAGCAAAGGATGCAGGCGGACTTCTTATCATCGGTACAGAACGTCATGAATCAAGACGTATAGATAATCAGCTGCGAGGCCGTTCCGGACGACAGGGTGATCCCGGTGAATCGGTATTCTATATCTCTCTTGAAGATGATCTGATGAGACTCTTCGGTTCTGAAAGACTCATGGGTATCTTTGAGGCGGGTGTTGAAGAGAATCAGCCCATACAGCATAAGATGCTTTCCGGCGCTATTGAGAAGGCACAGAAGAGAATAGAGAATAACAACTTCGGACGCCGTCGTAATGTCCTGCAGTACGATCAGGTTATGAATGAGCAGAGAGAAGTCATCTATGCAGAGCGTCGCAGAGTTCTTAACGGTGAGAGCATGCGTGACGTTATCTACAAGATGATAGTGGATATCGTAGAAGGTGCAGTTGAGACTGTTATCGGCGAAGAGTCAAATTCTGACAGCTGGAATTTTAACGAACTCAATGAGATGCTGCTTCCACTCATTCCTCTTGAGCCGATCACTGCAGATCGCGTGCCTAACAAGAAGAACAGCCTTATCCAGCAGTTGAAGGAAGAAGCTGTAAAGCTTTACGAGGCAAAGGAAGCCGAATTCCCCGAGCCCGAACAGATCCGTGAAGTTGAGCGTGTCATACTCTTAAGATCCATCGACAAGAAGTGGATGAACCACATTGATGATATGGATCAGCTTGAAAAAGCATCAGGCTTATCAAGCATGGGTCAGCAGGATCCCCTTCAGGAATACAAGAAGAATGCCTTCGAAATGTTCAATGCGATGGAACAGTCCATCAAGGAAGAGACTGTACGTATACTCTACAGGATCAGGATCGAACAGAAGGTTGAGAGAGAACAGGTGGCTAAGGTCACCGGAACCAATAAGGATGACTCAGCAGGCAAACAGCCTGTTAAGCGCGGCAAGAAGATCTATCCTAATGATCCCTGCCCGTGTGGAAGCGGAAAGAAATGCAAGAACTGTCATCCCGAATATTTACAGAAGCAATAAAGAATTAATGAGGATTTAAAATGGTTGAACTTGACCAGATGAAAGTTGAACTCCAGCAGTTAAAACCGTCACTTACGGAAGTGCTCGGTTCACTTTCATTACCGGAGAAAAAGAAACGTATAGAAGAGCTTGATATGGAAATGGCTTCGCCGGATTTCTGGAACGATCCCGACAGGGCCAACAAGCTTTCCAGAGAATGCAAGAACCTTAAGGATACGGTTGAAGCATGCGAAGGTATGGAGCAGTCCTATGATGATATAGGTGTGCTGATCGAAATGGGCAATGAGGAAAATGACACTTCGATGATAGATGAAGTGAGAAGTGAACTCGATAAGCTTATCGACAGCATGGAGACGCTTCGTTTAAAGACTCTTCTTACCGGTCCTTACGATGCAAACAATGCTATATTAAGTCTCAATGCCGGCGCCGGCGGAACAGAAAGCTGCGACTGGTGCAGCATGCTGTACAGAATGTATATGCGCTGGGCTGAAAGAAGAGGATTCTCGTTTGAAGAACTCTCTATGGTCGAAGGTGATGAAGCAGGCATCAAGTCTGCCGACTTCCAGATAAGCGGAGAAAATGCCTACGGATATTTGAGAAGTGAGCAGGGTGTGCACAGACTTGTGCGTATCTCACCGTTCAATGCGCAGGGCAAGAGACAGACATCATTTGTTTCACTTGATGTGCTTCCGGAACTTAAGGATGATGCGGGAATAGAGATAAAGTCGGATGATATAAGGATCGATACCTACCGTTCAAGCGGTGCCGGCGGTCAGCATATCAATAAGACTTCATCAGCGATCAGGATCACGCATTTCCCTACGGGAATAGTTGTTACCTGCCAGAATGAGCGTTCGCAGTTGCAGAATAAAGAAAAGGCAATGGAAATGCTGCGAGGCAAACTGCTCCAGTTAAAGCAGCGTGAAGATGAGGCCAAGCTGAAAGGAATACAGGGTGATCTCAAAGCCATAGGCTGGGGAAGCCAGATACGTTCTTATGTCCTTCAGCCTTATCAGATGGTTAAGGATCACAGAACCGGTCAGGAAACGGGAAATCCCGATTCAGTGCTTGATGGTGATCTGGATGCGTTCATAAATGCATATCTCAAGGATGCAAGCAAAGGAACGCTCCGTACTGATGATACCGGAGAAGATATGTAAATTAAAAACGGGTGCGTGAGCACCCGTTTTTTTATTCCTTTTCCTTTGCTGCGTTCAGATAGAAGGATGCTTCGCTTGCATTGATATAGGGTTCTATCCAAAGCATTCCTATGCCCAGTGTGAATACTGCCAGTAACATCAGAGGCAGGAATGAAAGCTGCATTCTGAAGAGCCTGAACTTACGTCCCTTCATGAGCCATGCCGACATCTTCAGACAGTCAGCGGAACTCTTCTCAGGAAGATCCATCAGAAGATAATAAACCTGTGAAAGAGGAAGCATTATCAGATAGCTGATAGTATTGAAGATCGCGAATGCAGCGAAAGCCAACAATGCCATTTTTTTGTCATTGCTTTCAGCAAATGCTTCCGAAAGTATAAAAAACGGAATATTGGAAATGCTTAGAAGAGTACCGAAAAGAGTAGCGCATATCACAACTCGATTGTCCTTAAAACCGGTGAACAGATCTCCGGGGCCATAGGGCATTCCACAGCAGAGCTTAAGATAGCTCTGTTTAAGCCCGAAGTTGAATACCTGGAGGATAATGTCGGCAACGGTTATTATCGCGCAGGAGAGTATGATCATTCCTGTGCCGTTTCCGTAGAAGCCTCCGGTAAGCATGCTCACAGACCATGAAAGGCATAAAAAAATAAGCTGTACCGTTATGATACGTGAATAATTTCCTAATAGGTGTTCTCTTGCATTAGCTTTGATCTCAGCAGGCCGCATCTATGTTGTTTCCTTTTGTTGCTTCGGCGTCAAACGCCTTCTGATTCTGTCCGTACTTAGTTTTGGGATAGGCTATGCGCGTTGTGGTAGTGCCGCCGGACACATAACGTCTGCCGCACTCCGGACATGTCGCATAATGAATGGCAACGCTGGCCTGCAGAACTTTTCCGCCTTCCTGCATTGCCTTATCGAATGCATTTGCAACGTGCTCCTGTTCATGACCACGTACTCTTGCATAGACTGCATTAGGATTTATCTTGGCAGCGGATTTGAATGAAACCTGCTCATCAGATCCGTCCTGATACTTTCTGTTCTGGCATGTCTGGCACTCACCCTTGGGTGCGGCTTTATCAACGGGACCATGGGCGGTATCCTTTACCATACCGCCGGTAGCAGGCTGACCGTCCTTTGTCTCGCCTACGGCGCGCTCTGCCAGAGTGGGAGGCCTGTATATGATCGACATCCCGCCTAAAGCAGCGTTTAAATTGCCTATGCTTCCGACATCCATTTCTATGGTTCTCCTAGTGTGATACCCGTCTTCTGCAGGTATTCCTCAATGGTCATACCGGTATTCTGTTCAAATGTCTGATCGTATATTTCTCTAGCCTTGGGATCAGATATTATCGTATATACAGCTGCAACGGTAAGTACTATCCCGAGTAATATGCTTATGATGGAGCCTGATACCGCCGAACGCGCCAGACGGTTCATCTTCATTTCTTTGCCTTTGGAAAGAACCGCAAATATTATCGCGAAACTGCCGAAAAATATCGGCATCAATCCGGTCAGTACCATAAGAAAGGCTAACATGGTACATATCAGTGCGGCTATAGTAAACAGGTTAAGTTTTATTACCCTTGCTTCAGGACCAAGGTTTCCATTAAAAGGTGCATTAGTGTCCATGCTCTGATTATACCATTAAATTATGATAAAAGAAAGTAATCTTGAGAAGCCTTTGATTTTATGATAATGTAAGCCTCATGGAATATTACGAAGAGGAAACCGGAAAAAAAGAAGAGACTCCGGTTAGGAAAAAGAAGACACGCAGAAGGAAATATCGAGGCGGGGATATAATGTTCCTGCTTATTGCTATTGCTGTTTTTTCGGTGATAATAGCTTTCGTTGTGAGTCGCAGCAAGGAGAAGAATAACAAGACTTCTGCTTCCGAAGACATGGCAGAAAATGTCATAACTTATTCCGAGGCTGATATGAAAACGATCTCTGCCATGGCCCGGGCTGAAGGCAGGTCGGAAGGTGAAGAGCGCCTTAAGGACAGGATAAGGATAGAGCTGACGGAAGGCGGCAAAAGCGTTAATGACGTTGTAAGGGGGCTTTATCCCGAATATCTGATTTATATGGAAGGCGGCAATTATCATTTTACTCCGGTAAAGGAAAATCTTGAAAAAAATCCCTACAGAAATACTGCTTTTTCGGTTTCGGATGATGGAGTGCTGAAACTGATGGTGGACGGTGAAGAGACCTCAAAGCAGGTGATCGATGTATCGGTCCATCAGGGTGAGATAGACTGGACGGCTGTTTACGATTCCGGTGTCAGATATGCAATGGTGCGCGTGGGCTTCAGAGGTTACGGAAGCGGTGCGCTTGTTATTGATGAATATTTTGAAAAGAATATCCAGAATGCTACAGCTGCAGGTGTGCAGGTGGGAGCATATTTCTTTACGCAGGCGGTGGATGAAGCCGAGGCATTGGAAGAGGCTGATTTCGTAATAGAAGCTTTGAAACCGTATAAACTATCCCTGCCTGTTGCGATAGATGTGGAGAAGCCTGAAGACAGTGAGGCCAGAGGCAATGCGCTTAGTATAGATGAACGTACAAAAGCCGTGTGTGCTTTCTGCGACCGCATAAAGGCAGCAGGTTATGAACCGATGATCTACGGCGGTACCGTAACATTTGCTTCAATGCTTGATATGGAGCAGATACAGGATTATCCGATATGGTACGCCTTCTACAATAATTATCTTTATTATCCTTACAGACTGCGTTTCTGGCAGTACAGCATGAAGGGAAGCATCCCGGGTATCAAAGGGAATGTTGATATGAATATCTGGCTTCCTGAAAATAATGGCTGAAAAGACACAGTTTTTTCACAAAAATATTATTGACAATCTGTGCACATTGAGCAAAAATTACACACGTAAATTGGTATATTATGGTTAACCAATTTATACAAAGAGGTCTTCGGGGCAGGGTGTAAATCCCTACCGGCGGTAGAGTCCGCGAACCTGATTCATTTGATATGATGATGGCCGATCCGGTGAGATTCCGGAACCGACAGTTAAAGTCTGGATGGAAGAAGATTGCTTAAGCATTTAGGCAAGAGCTCCGTATTTTTTCTAAACGGAGTTTTTCATTTTGAAGATCCTTTGTAAAGTATCTGTTTACACACAACAAACAAAGAAAGGATCAGAAAAATGGAAAAAGAGAAAAAAGTTGTCGAAGTGCGCGTTGATGAGAAAGCAAAGGACTCTAAGGATCTGAAGCTTACTAAGGCAGGAATATCAAGGACACGATATGTAACAGTAGTAGGTATGTTCTCAGCTGTGTCATTTGTGTTGCAGCTTCTTGAGTTTCCGCTTGCCTTTATAATCCCGAGTTTTGTAAAGATGGATTTCTCGGACCTGCCTGCGCTTCTTGCGGCCTTCTCGTTAGGACCTATGGCAGGCGTTATGGTAGCACTTGTGAAGAACCTTCTTCATTCGTTCTACTCAATGTCGATGGGTGTCGGTGAACTTGCTAACTTCGCTCTGTGTGCGGCTTTTGTATGGACTGCCGGAATGATCTACAAGTACCGCAAGACCAGAAAGGGTGCGCTTGCAGCTTCGCTTATCGGTGCAGTTGTGATGGCCGGTATATCGTACCCTATAAATTTCTTTGTGACTTATCCGTTCTATGAAACAGCTTACCATCTGCCGGAGGAAGTCATCATCGGAATGTATAAGGCAATACTTCCGTCAGTTAATACTCTTACGGAATGCCTTCTTATATTTAACATGCCTTTCACTTTTGCAAAGGCAATGACATCAGTAGTGCTCACATGGCTTATATATAAGCCGCTTTCTCCTGTGATAAAGGGAAAGTATCGTAAACAGTAAGATTTAAAGGAGAGGGGAATGGCCGCTTCAGGTACTAAAAAGAAAAAGAAATGGATCAAATGGGTAGTAATAGCAGGAGTTGTGGTGCTGATATTCATCATATTCAGCATTTATTCAATGAATGCTGCAAACAATATGTTTGAAGACGACCCTGTTACAAAGAGAGACATACAGACATATCACAGTTTCACCGGTACTGTAGCACCTGTTACCGAAGAAAATGTGGTTCCTAAGCTTACAGGCTTAAAGATCGAAAAATATGCAGTTGAGGAAGGCGATGAAGTTAAGGCAGGAGACGTTCTTGTATATCTTGATGCTTCATCGATCGAGGACCAGATCGAAGAGCTGGAACTCAGTATGTCAATAAATGCGACCAATTCCGACATCTCCGTAAAGCAGGCATATAATCAGCTTTCAGCATACAGACGTGATCTGAAAGATGGCATCAACAGCCAGATGCTTACAGCATCACAGAATCTTGCATCAGCCGCTGCCCAGTTCAGACAGGCCGAGAGAAATTACAGAGATATTCTCAGCATGAATGCAGCAGGTGCTAACACAACACTTACCGGTGCACAGTATCAGGTTGATTCTGCTTATCAGGGTGTACGTCAGGCTCAGATAGGTCTTGATCAGGCAGACCATGCCAAGAGGCTTGGTGCAACAGCCATGAACGACCAGGAAACTCTTAATTTAAGCTATGAGAATGCCGAACGCGCACTTGATTCCGCATGGCTTTCATACAGAAATGCGGTTGCAAGCAGCAAGGCTGCTGCAATACAGAGCCAGAGCAACACAGAGGCCGCTCTGGATTCATATCTTGCCGCACAGAATTCTCTTCTTATGGCTTATCAGGCTTATCAGGTTGCAGAGCGCGGCACAAAGGATCAGCTTGCCAATCTTGAACTTTCGTATGAACAGGCAAAGAACGGTGCAAATACTGCGCTTAACGAACTTAAGTTATCAAGGCTTTATGAGAATCTTGAAGACTGTAAGGTAAAGGCACCCATGGACGGTGTTGTTACAAGCCTTCCCAAAAAGAGGGGCGATATGACTACCGCAACCGATCCAGTTGCAACCGTTACCTTATTCGACAGCATGAAGGTCAAGATCAAGATCAACGAGTATGATATGGCCGGCGCCGAGGAAGGCAAGGATGTAGTAGTTATCCTTAATGCCATTGATAAAGAGTACGAAGGAAAAATTTCAAAGATCGCACGTACAGCTACGGCTGAAAACGGCGTGTCATATTTCGAATCCGAGATCGAGTTCCCTGCAGATGAGCTGGTACGTATCGGTATGAGTGCCGAGATCCATCTGATCACAAATGATGTAAAGGGTGCTCTTACCGTAAAGAGCGATACCATAGAGCTTAATGAAGACGGCACGGCATATGTGCTTGTAAGAGGCAAGGACGGAAAGAGTGTAGATAAACGTGATGTTGAATGTGGTGCTTCGGACGGAACCTATACCGAGATAACCAAGGGCGTTTATGAAGGCGAGACGGCTCTTAAAGTACCGCTTTCAGCTGAAGAAATGATGGCTCAGATGATGATGGGAGAATAATGGTTTAATGATCGAGAATGCACCTGTCATCCTGAGAATGGAAGGCATAACAAAAGAATACCAGATGGGCGATGAGGTCTCTGTCGTACTTAAGGGCATAGATCTTGAAGTGCGACAGGGTGAGTTCCTTGCTGTGCTCGGTCCTTCCGGTTCGGGAAAATCAACTCTTATGAATATCATAGGATGTCTTGATGTACCCACTGCAGGAAACTACTGGCTTAACGGAAGACTCATCGCTGATGAGGATCAGACAAGCCTTGCGCATATTCGCAGTGCAGAAGTAGGATTTATATTCCAGTCATTCTATCTGCTTCAGAGACAGGATGCCTGGTCGAATGTGGAACTTCCCCTTATTTATGCAAATATGCATGAGAAAGACAGGAAAGCCCGTGTTGAAGAGATGCTCACTAAAGTTGGGCTGGCTGACAGAATGCATCATTTCCCGAATCAGCTTTCAGGAGGTCAGCAACAGAGAGTTGCGATAGCGCGTGCGATCGCAACAAACCCGACCATCCTTCTTGCTGACGAGCCTACCGGTGCGCTCGACCAGAAGACCGGTGCACAGGTTATGGAACTGTTCCATGAACTTAATGATGAAGGCCGCACGATAATCATGATCACGCATGATGCTAAGATAGCTGCACATGCGGAACGCATAGTCCGTATTCTTGACGGAAATATAAGTGAAGGAGAGCTTGAAGATGCTTAGTATAGCTGTTTTAAAACAGAGCATACAGATGGCTCTGCAGAATATCAGGGGCAATAAGATGAGATCGTTTCTCACCATGCTCGGTATCATGATAGGTGTAGGATCGGTAATTGGCCTTATAACAATGGTTCAGATCGCATCAGACAATGTCATGGGAAAGTTTTCCAAGCTCGGTGCAGGAACACTTACTATTTACACATATGAATCTCCGGTAAAGAGCGGACTTTCCGAAACAGATCTTAAAGATCTTGCTTCTATTGAAGGTGTGGGAGGTATTTCGCCTACCATCAGTTTCTTCTCTACGGCCGCCAATGACAAGGAAGCATTCAAAAAGATCAGGGTTGAAGGAAAGAATGCGGCATACTTTGCACGTAACAAAGACATAATCAAAGCAGGAAGGGCATTTAATGAAAATGATATGTCCGGCGATGTTTATGTATGCATAGTTGATGAACAGTTTATAAGACACGTGCTTTTAGGTAAGCAGGTACTTGGATCTACGGTGCGTATAGCGGGATATAAATACACGATAGTAGGCATCAGAGATAAGGACAATGGACTCAATTCCATGTTTACCGATACCAGCAAGCTTGACGGCAGTGTGATGATCCCTTATACAAATGCTCTTTCGATAACGGGAGCAGGAAATGTCACACAGGCAGAGGTTTATACGGCTGATGGGTACGAGCTCAGCGATATTGAATCGAGAGTAAGAAGTACACTTAAGAACATCTATAACGAGAATGATGATTTCTATCAGGTCATAAATATGGATGGCCTTTTGGATATGATGGATCAGGTATATGCGCTGCTTGGAACTATGCTTGGAGGTATTGCGTCCATAGCACTTGTTGTCGGCGGTATAGGCATCATGAACATGATGCTCACGAGCGTATCCGAACGTACGAAGGAGATTGGTTTAAGAAAGGCACTTGGAGCTGAACCGTCCAGAATACAGATACAGTTTCTTATAGAATCAATAGTTCTTTCAGTATGTGGCGGTATCATAGGTATAATCATTGGTGTGATAATTGCTGCAATATGTGCAATTGCCATGAATGTTGAATTTTCGGTTTCCGGAAGTGCCATAGCGCTCGGTTTCGGATTCTCCGCAGCAGTTGGTGTGATATTTGGCTGGATGCCAGCAAAGAGGGCCAGCGAACTCAATCCTATCGATGCATTGAGATCTGAATGATATTGTTATGTCGTTTTCGGCACCGGATTTTGGCTGCTGAAAGCGACAAATAAAAATACATTAAAAAGTGCTTGCAAATAAATAGAATATTTGATATATTTATCGTTGCGTGACAAATATAGAATTGCGAAGTGACGCAGCGCAAATGGAGAGGTATCGAAGCGGTCATAACGAGGCGGTCTTGAAAACCGTTTGGCGGCAACGCCACATGGGTTCGAATCCCATCCTCTCCGTTTTTTATTTTCAGAGGCACGATGTAACGACGGCGCCTCGATAACTGAATAGTTTGTTTTAGAAGCGAGCAAAGCGAGTACCCGCAAGGAGCCTGCTCCGAGCGGATGAGGAGGAAGAACGCAGCGTCAGCCGATGTCGGATTTATACGACGATGGCAACAGCGAAGTATCTTCCGATGCCATGGAGAAGTACCCAAGCTGGCCGAAGGGACACCCCTGGAAAGGGTGCAGGGCGTTAATAGCGTCGCGAGGGTTCAAATCCCTCCTTCTCCGTTCAACAGTTCTCGGAAACGAGGGCTGTTTTTTTATATCGCAGAGCCGCCGTAAGGAAAAATGTCAGCTAAAGCTGACCGGCGGCTCGCGGGCGAGTAGGGTGCGATTACATCTTCCCTACTCGATTGCTGAGATCATGTATTCCGAAAGCATATCTGAATCTATACTGAAATCGTCCTGATTTCCCTGGATTATGTAAAACGCCAGCAATTTTTCTGTGACAAAAAATCTTTCTGTAAGAAATAAAGCTTGTTTTCGTTGGTTTATGTAAAGCGGTAGCAATTTTTCAGTGACAAAAAATCTTTCTGGAAGGAATAAAACTTGATTTCAATGCTTTATGTAAAGCGCTAGAAATTTTTTAGTGATGAAAAATCTTTCTGGAAGAAATGAAGCTTGTTTTCGTTGGCTTATGTAAAGCGGTAGCAATTTTTCAGTGACGAAAAATCTTTCTGGAAGAAATGAAGCTTGTTTTCAATGCTTTATGTAAAGCGGTAGCAATTTTTTAGTGATGAAAAATCTTTTTGGAAGAAATAGAACTTGATTTCAATGCTTTATGTAAAGCGGTAGCAATTTTTCTGTGACAAAAAATCTTTCTGGAAGAAATAAAGCTTGTTTTCCTTGGCTTATGTAAAGTAATATCAATTTCTCAGAAACGAAAACGGCTTGTAGGAGATGAAAAGCTTGAATATTAGGGTTTATGTAAAATGCAAACAATGATTCACAGGCAAGATTAATATATGACTGAGAATAATGTTCTGTCTCATGTGTTATAATAAACTCGTTGCAAAAACAAATTACAGGAGGACTTGCATAATGGAATTTACCGAGCTTGTTAAAAAGAGATACTCATGTAAAAAATACGACAGCAGAAAAGTTGAAAGGGAGAAACTGAATGCCATTCTTGAGGCAGGCAGACTTGCACCAACTGCAAAGAATACACAGGAGCAGCATATTTATGTGCTGGAGTCAGAGGAGAATCTTGCAAAGGTTGATAAAGCATCGCCCTGCAGATACGGCGCACCTACTGTTCTTGCAGTTGCTTATGATAAGAATCAGATCTATACATATCCGGGCGGAAAGCGCACATCTGATTCCGAAGATGCCGTGATAGTTGCAACCCATCTTATGCTGGCTGCAGCAAATGAAGGCGTGGACAGCTGCTGGCTGAACTGCTTTGATCCTGAGATGATCGAGAAGAATCTGAACATTCCTGAAAATGAAGAGATAGTTATGCTTCTTGATCTGGGATATGCTGCGGAAGGCGCAGGTCCTCTTCCTAATCACGAAAACAGAAAACCTTTAAGTGAAACCGTGACCTATATGTAATCCTTTTTTATTTCACTTCATCAAAGCCTCTTTATCAGTGCATCTGATAAAGAGGTTTTTTATTTTACAGGAACCTCTTGTTAAAATATAATTGCAGATTTAATTCCTATCAGTTGGATAGGTTTAAAATACATATTAATACATGGTATGTCAATCGTATAATTACTAACTCATTTTTTTAATTATCTACAACTTCCTACACCATGCAGCTACTCTGACGGTGTTTAAGTGAGCCTCAGCAGTTCTCGAAAATGCATTGATCCACCAGGAACGTCCTGCCAGGATGGCGGGACGAGTTTACAACGCCACACGGATGTGGCGTGTGAACGTTTCCGGAATACACCCATAGTTTGCAGCATTTTCACCGGAACTGCTTGGCGAACGATTTCGCCGTCAGAGAAGGCTGCACGGTGTAAGGAAGTTGGTTATATAAAAGTGAAATGACTAGTAAAATCAAGGCTTAACAAAGAATTTAAAAAAATTTTTAAAAAAGTTGTTGACAAGAAATGGTTTCGGTAGTAATCTAATCAAGTCGCCCGATAAAGCGGGTGAACGCAGAACATTGACAAAAAAACATTAATGCAACCCCGAAAATATTCCATTTAACAAATGAATTTTTTCGGAAGA
>JAEEGL014590412.1_pt1 | contig 16243 bp, 12 predicted proteins | sample 9134231 | NCBI WGS metagenome assembly JAEEGL01 (sample SAMN16246548, study PRJNA631951) | gut metagenome | biome: gut microbiome; feature: rumen; material: fiber-attached | host: Bos | place: Iran: Karaj | collected 2018-10
ATGTAATAGCTGCAAAAGCTGTTGCAGCAGAAGAGGCATGTTCACCGGAATTCAAAGAATACATCGGAAATGTCGTAAAAAACTGCAAAGCAATGTGCGATGAGTTCATAAAACTTGGTTATGAAGTCGTCACCGGCGGCACAGACAATCATCTGTTTCTCGTTGATTTTACAAATACTCATCCAAGCATATCCGGTAAGGCTGTTCAGGATGAGCTTGATAAGCATTTCATCACACTGAACAAGAACTGTGTACCGAATGAAAAACGGAGTCCCGTTCAGACGAGCGGTGTCAGGATAGGTACCGCCGCAGAGACGACGAAGGGCAAAACTGCTGAGGACTTTGTACAGATAGCCAGAAAGATCGACTCAATAATCTCTCAAATGTCTGCTGCAAAATAATATAAGAATCCGGTGCATTATCGCACCGGATTCTTATACGGAATTCATCATCTGATCATACATTATATCCGCGGGATCGATCACAGGAAGATCGGTAAGCGCGGATATTTCATTTTTAAACCAAGGGAAGTGTGTGCAGCCGAGTACAATAGCCTCGCATTCACCCGCCTCGAAGAAGCGGCATATATCCTCAAGATGATATTTTTCTGCTATCTGTGAAGGGGGCATACTGTGTTCAACAGCCTCAGTCAGCTTTAGATCTCCGACACCTATAACAAATCCCTGCGGATTTGCAGCATTAAAACGGTCTTCAATACCTTTTGTAGACTGATTATTAGCGGCAAGAACGCCTATCGTATCATAGTTTTCTGCAATTACTTCATAGGCATTCATCGGTGTGACTGTGACTGTGTTGAAATGCTCGGAGATGCTTAGAAAATCTACAGATGATGAAAGGGAATTGCAGTAGATAAAAAAGCACTCGGCGCCATCATCCAATGCCCGGCGGTATATATTACTTATTTGCTCAGTTTTTTTGGAATCGTCGGAGATCTGAAAAAGATGGCATTCTCTGGGATTGTTTGCCAGGGGACAATAAATCATTTCGAGCGAAGGATCCTTCCGCCGGAGAAAATCTATACCCATTTGTGTATCTACCGGTGTACCGGCAATTACAGCTACTTTCATTACAGATGCCTCTCATCTTTTTTGATAAGTATACACTCTATCAACAGAAAATTAAATTCAATGTTGCATGTATTGAAAGCTTTGGCTTATATTACAAACTTTTTAAATATCTTAGGGCAAAGTTCGTCGTATTTGTAGAAAAAGTAAAAAACAGTTGACGTACAGTTTTACTGCCGCTATGATTTAGTCAATAAAAGTGAAAGGAAAACAGCCATGGATCAGAGAATCAGCAGCAGGATGGAAATGTGCATGGACATGCGTTGCATGTGCATGTCAGTTCGTGCTGCAGTTTCCGATCCGCTTTCCAGATGATCTTCTGATCATACATTGTTAAATGCCGGGAAGCTCTTCGGAGCTTTCCGGATTTTGTTTTTCAGGAGGACAGTTCAGTGAAAAAGACAGTGCTTTTTTATATCATCAGCGACCGAATGCGAAACGATCGAATGCCTTAGGGCATAATAGAATTAATCGTTCCGAATCAGTATGATGCATAAAAGAAATATAAAAATGTTTTAAGGAGTTAAATAAAATGAAAAAGATAATCACCGCTGTAATAGCAATAGTTCTCGTACTTGCTCTTAGCGCCTGCGGAAGCAGCAGTGCCAAACAGATTACCATAGCAATTCCCAACGACACCACGAATGAAGCACGTGCGCTTCTCCTGCTTGAAGATCTCGGATATATCAAACTTAAGGACGGTGCAGGTATTACAGCTACTATCCTCGATATTGCAGAGAACAAGCACAATATCAAGTTCAACGAAGTTGAAGCGGCTCAGCTAGCAAACGTTCGCAAAGATGTTGACTTCGCAGTAATCAACTGCAACTATGCTCTCGAAGCCGGGCTCAATCCCTCGGCTGACGCTCTTGGTCTGGAAGGATCCTCGTCCGCATATGTAAATATCCTCTGCGTCAAGGAAGGAAATGAAAATGAGCCTGTTGTAAAAGCTCTCGCCGCAGCGCTTCTCAGCAAACAGGTTGCAGATTATATAAGCGCGACATATAACGGAGCAGTTATTTCTGTAGTTGAAAATCCGACAGATGGTTTTGATCCTGACATTGACTACGATGCGCTGAACGGTGCAGAGATCTCTGTTGCTGCATCTCCAACTCCTCATGCAGAAGTCCTTGCTGTTGCTAAGGATATACTTGCCCAGAAGGGTATCACCCTGAAGATAGTTGAGTTCACCGATTATGTTCAGCCAAATAACGTTGTTGAAAGTGGAGAGATCGATGCCAATTACTTCCAGCACGTTCCTTATCTCGATGATTTCAATGCTCAGAACGGTACGCACATAGTTTCCGTAGCAGGCATCCATGTGGAGCCGCTCGGCATCTATGCAGGAAAGCTTTCCAGCCTGAGTGAGATTAAATAATATACTGTTAAGATCAATATTCAAAGGCGGGAGTATGCTCCCGCCTTTTGGAGGGTAAACACGGCATGATCGAAATTAAGAACCTTTCAAAGACTTACAATACATCCGACGGCACCGTAGAAGCTCTGAAGGACGTATCGATTTCAATTCCTGACGGGGATATTTTCGGAATCATAGGTATGAGCGGGGCCGGCAAAAGCACACTGGTCAGATGCATCAATATGCTTGAGCGCCCCTCGGAAGGAACCGTGATTATTGACGGCACGGATATGTCAAAGCTTGATTCGTCTGCACTGCGTGAAGCAAGAAGAAAAATAACGATGATATTCCAGGGTTTCAACCTTCTAATGCAGAGAACAGTGTTGAAAAATGTATGCTTTCCTATGGAGCTTTCGGGGAAAAAGGGCAAAGAAGCTGCTAAAAGAGCCATGGAGCTGCTTGAAGTAGTCGGCCTCGCTGACAAGGCCAACGTATATCCTGCTCAGCTTTCCGGCGGACAGCAGCAGAGAGTCGCCATAGCGAGAGCTCTTGCAACATCACCTGAAGTTCTGCTCTGTGATGAAGCTACAAGTGCACTGGATCCCACTACAACACGATCTATCCTGGATCTGCTGAGTGAAATAAATGAAAAGCTCGGAATTACGATAATAGTGATAACGCATCAGATGAGCGTTGTTGAGTCAGTATGCAGACATGTTGCCATTCTGGATAACGGTACTGTTGTTGAGCAGGGAGAGGTCGGAGAAGTGTTTTCCAACCCGAAGACGGAAGCCGCAAGAAAGCTCGTGTTTCCGGAAGGAGAAACTGATCCGGTCATTGCCCGAGACAGTGAGGAGGTCTTTATCAGAGTTGTTTTTAATGGAGCAAAAGCCACTGCTACTCCTCTCATAGCGCAGCTGGCAATAGATAAAGGTATTGCAGCAAATATTTCATATGCCTCCACCAGAAGCATAGGCGATGGTTCATATGGTTCAATGCTGCTCGGCATTACCGGCGGAGAAGAAAACGTAAAAACGGCTATCGACTATCTGCAGCAGATGCCCGGAGTGATAGCAAGGGAGGTGCCCGTGAATGTTTGAGAACGCTTTTACGTCTGAAGCATGGGAAACTGCGGTAAAAGTATTTGTATCTGAGTTTCCGCTTGCCATATGGGAGACTGTTTATGTAACGCTCCTGTCTACTTTCTTTGCCATAATCATAGGGCTTCCGCTCGGAGTTCTTCTTGTTGCGGGAGATAAAAACGGTGTTCTTCCTCTGCCGGGCTGGCTGCTAAAAACCTTAGGAGTTATTATTAATCTCCTGCGTTCGGTGCCTTTCCTTATACTTATGGTCCTTGTTTTCCCGATTACAAGAGCGATAGTCGGTACTGTTGTGGGGACTCCTGCTACGATTGTTCCGCTTGTGATTGCAGCATTTCCGTTCATAGCAAGACTAACGGAGAGCAGCCTGAGGGATGTAGATCCCAATATAATCGAAGCGGCTCAGAGCATGGGAGCTTCACCGCTGCAGATAATCACCAAGGTGATGATACCCGAAAGTGTACCGTCTCTTCTCTCTAATGCAACAATTGCAGTAACAACCATACTCGGATACTCTGCAATGAGCGGTATTATCGGGGGCGGCGGACTTGGCAAAATAGCCTTAAACTACGGCTATTACAGATATAAATATCTCATAATGATCTTTGCTGTGATACTCCTCATAGTACTTGTTCAGCTCTTCCAGACCTGCGGCACCAAACTGGCCATCAGATCAGATAAGAGACTTAAAAACAAATCATGAAAGAAAACGGACATCCTCTGGGTGTCCGTTTTTGATTTCTCTGTTTTAAAATTTTTAAACTATTTAAATTACAGTGTTGCAGAATCTGTGCTGTTTGTGTTATCCTAAAAAACCGTAAGCAAATATAATAAATTATAGTAGAAAGCTATGGACAAGATAACTTCAAGAAAAAACCCGGTTATCGTTCACATAAGGAAACTTGTTTCAGACAGAGAATACAGATACACATGCAGAGAATATGTATGTGAAGGTATAACTCTTATGGAGGAAGCTCTCAGTGCAGGCATGGAGATCTGCACTGTTATTTGGAGTGAAGATCACGAAATAAAGCCAATCCATGCAGAGGATCAGCATGAGGTCCCTGTTGAACTATATTCATATGTTTCACCGCTCAAGAGCAGTCCAGGACCATTGTTTACTGTAAGAATGCCGGTTTCAGATGTTGAAGGAAAGATCGGATCAGCGATAATACTTGAGAATGTACAGGACCCGGGAAATATCGGAACTGTTATCCGTACGGCCAATGCATTTGGTATCGGAAGTGTAGTTCTTGCAGGTTCCTGTGCCGATCACTACAGCATAAAAGCCGTCAGAGCTTCGATGGGAGCCGTATTCAGACAGCGTGTGGATATAGTTCAAATCGCTGATCTGAGATCATTCGCCGGCTCCAATTCGCTCAGGCTTTATGCTGCAGCACTTTCGGAAAAAGCGGTGGATATAAGGAGTATTGACTGTAAAGGCTGTGCTATCGCAGTTGGCAATGAAGGCGGCGGCCTCAGCAGCGAGCTCATGGAGATTTGCGAAGGAAAAGTTATCATACCGATGACGCTTCAGGCTGAATCACTTAATGCCGCTGTTGCAGCCAGTATTCTGATGTGGGAAATGCGCAGACGGGAGAAATAATCATGGATCAAACTGGCTTATACTGGATATGGTTTTCCTGCTTCCCGTTTTTGAGACTCAGGACGCGTAATGAGCTGATCGACGCCTTCGGTGGACCTGAGGGAGTTTTCCACGCTGATGAGAAAAAGATCGCGACTTTCAGGGGAATAAGCTCTGAGCTGGCGAGAATCATAGGCAGCACTGGCCTTGACAGAGCTTACAGTATCGCAGATGAATGCTCGAGGCAAGGAATAGATATCGTAACCAGGGATGATCCCGAGTATCCATTCAGATTAAAAAATATATATACGCCGCCGTCTGCATTGTATGTGAAAGGGAAACTCCCTCACATAGACGATTCAGCAGTGATCGCTGTTATAGGTACAAGAAAAGCAAGTCAGTATGGAATGAGGATGGGGAAAAGACTTGCATTTGAAATATCACGATGCGGTGGAATTGTAGTATCCCTTCTGACTGCCGGTGTGGATCGTACAGCAGCAGAAGGTGCTCTTCTTGCAGGAGAATCCTGTGTTGGTGTTCTTGGCACATCACATGAGCAGGAACACAGTCCGCTGGCTGACGAGATAGCTGAAAATGGTGCGCTTATCAGCGAATATCCTCCGGGAACATCTCAGCTCAGATCTTTCTTCAGGGACAGAAACAGGATCGCATCGGGACTGTCACTGGGAACAGTTGTAGTTGAAGCGCCTGAAAAGAGCGGTACAAGGTATTTTGTCAGCGAAGCTCTGGAACAGGGAAAGGATATCTTTGCCGTTCCGGGAAATGCAGACTCAGCTAACAGTATGGGCACATTGGATCTTCTGAAAATGGGGGCGAAACCAGTTGCCACCGGATGGGATGTTATGTCCGAATACGCTGGAATGTATCCTGAACTCCATTATTCTGATGATAAGATACCGGAATTGAAAAGCGAGTTCATACCGGAAAAAACGGAAAACCGTCAGAAGCCTGATGTGTCGGTTATTAATACAAACAGTGCTGCAGAGCCGGAATGGAACTTAAAGACCGCATCTTTGAATGATGAACAGAAGACAATAGTATCTGTTATTGAAAACGGTGCTTCAAGAATAGATGAGATAATGGAAAAGAGCACTTTTCCTGCACCTAAGGTCTTATCAAACTTAACGATCCTTGAGATCAGAGGGATTATCATAAGAGATCTTTCAGGTAATATCAGATTGAAAAAGCATTTTTGAGAGGAAAAAGTATGCCCGCAAAGAAAAAACTCGTTATAGTTGAATCACCAGCAAAAGCAAAGACGATAGAGAAGTACCTCGGATCAGGATATAAGGTCGTTGCTTCGATGGGACATTTAAGGGATCTGCCTAAGAGCACTCTCGGAGTGGATATAGAGCACGATTTTGAGCCGCAGTATATTCCCGTGAAGGATAAGCACGAGCTTATATCCACACTGAAAAAAGAAGCTGCGTCTTCAAATCTTGTTTATCTTGCCACAGACCCTGACCGTGAGGGAGAAGCGATATCATGGCATCTCAAGCAGCTTCTCGGTCTTCCGGATGACAAGGCTAAGAGGGTCACATTCAATGAAATAACAAAAAACGTTATCCTGGACAGCATCAAGAACCCCAGGGAGATAGACCAGAACCTTGTCGATGCTCAGCAGGCAAGGAGAGTACTTGACCGTATCGTCGGATATCAGCTTTCACCTCTGCTGTGGAAAACCGTAAAATCAGGTCTGTCCGCTGGAAGAGTGCAGTCTGTTGCAGTAAGGCTCGTTTCAGACAGAGAGAAAGAGATAAACGACTTTGTCAGTGAGGAATACTGGCTTCTCGATGTAAAGCTCAGCAAAAAGAATACAGACAGCCCTTTCAATGCCAGGTATTACGGAAAGAACGGAAAGAAAGCCGAGCTTAAGAGCGAAGACGATGTAAACAGAGTGGTTTCCGATCTGGAAGGGGAGGACTTCACCGTAAAGTCTGTTAAACCCGGTGAGAAACAGAAATCTCCGGCACCTCCTTTCATAACCTCAACGCTGCAGCAGGAAGCTTCTCGCAGACTAAATATGACCCCGAAGAGAACTATGACCATCGCACAGCAGCTGTATGAAGGCGTTGAGATATCCGGAAGAGGGTCTCTGGGTCTGATAACATATATGAGAACAGACTCCCTGCGTATATCCGATGAGGCTCTGGCTGCCGCAGGAACATTTATTACCGGACATTACGGGAATGAATACTATCCCGGAAAACCTCGCCGTTTCAAGACTAAAGCCGGTGCCCAGGATGCTCATGAGGCGATCAGACCTACTGATATTAACCTTACGCCAGAAATCGTCAGAAAGGATCTGACAGCCGAGCAGTACAGACTGTACAGGATAATCTGGGGAAGATTCACGGCATCTCAGATGGCAAATGCGATATATAACAATATTTCAGTTGAAATCGAAGCAAAAGGTCACCTTTTCAAAGCTGCCTCTTCTGAGCTCAAATTTGCAGGATACACCGCGGTTTACGAAGAATCAAAAGAAAACTCAGACAATGAGATAACATCAAAGCTGCCACAACTGACGGAAAACGAACTGCTGGATCTCATAAAGTTCCTGCCAGACAGACAGTTTACCCAGCCGCCCTCAAGATATACAGAAGCAACTCTGATCCGTGCTTTAGAGGAGAAGGGGATAGGACGTCCGTCAACATATGCGCCTACTATTTCAACTATCAGCTCCCATAATTATGTTGTAAGAGACGGCAGATATCTCAAGCCGACAGCCCTTGGTGATGCTGTGAATGAGCTCCTGAAGGAACATTTCCCGGATATAGTTGATCTGAAGTTTACGAATCAGATGGAATCGGAGCTCGACGAGGTCGAATCAGGTAAAGCCGATTGGAAAAGCATACTTAGGGAATTCTATGGCGGATTCTCTGAAGAGATGGACAAAGCAGGCAGCGAGCTTAAAGGTGTTAAGATCAAAGTGCCGGATGAACTGAGCAATGAATACTGTGATGTATGCGGAAGACAGATGGTTATAAAGAACGGCAGATTCGGCAGATTCCTTGCCTGCCCGGGATTCCCTGAATGCACATTCACAAAACCACTGGTTATTGAAATGCCCGGCTCATGTCCAAAATGCGGAGGAAAGATACTAAAGAGAACTTCCAAGAAAGGCTATGTGTTCTATGCCTGTGAAAGAGGCACGGAGTGCGGTTTCATAACCTGGGATGTACCTACTGCTGCGACATGCCCTGCCTGTGGAAAAACATTGTTCAAACCGAGCGGCAGAGGTCCTCTCAAGTCATTTTGTGTAAACCCCGACTGTACCAACTTTGTACCGGAGGAAAAAAGAAAGTACCAGAAAAAAGCAAAATCCGAAACAGCGGCAAAAAAGAAAACGTCATCAGGGAAAACTTCCAGAAAGAAAGCGTGATCTAATTGACAGAACGAGCAGTTACAGTCATAGGCGCAGGACTTGCAGGATGTGAAGCTGCCTGGCAGCTGGCCGGCAGAGGTATTCATGTTGATCTGATCGAGATGAAACCACTGAAAAAGACGGCGGCACATACTTCTGATAACTTCTCCGAACTGGTATGTTCAAATTCCCTCAGAAGCAACGAACTTACAAATGCGGCTGGGCTGCTGAAGGAAGAGATGAGGCTTCTCGGTTCTCTGATAATGGAGAGTGCGGACTTGAACAGTGTTGCCGCGGGCGGAGCGCTTGCTGTTGACAGAAATGCTTTTGCCGAATATATCACCAGTAAGATAAATACACAAGGAAATATAAATGTGATCACTAAAGAGGCAGACAGCATACCGCAGGGAAATGTAATAATCGCAACAGGGCCGCTTAGTTCAGAAGCTATCACTGAAGCCGTATCCCGGATCTGCCCCGTAGATGACCTGCACTTCTATGATGCGGTTGCTCCTATAGTCAGTTTTGACAGCATAGATCTGAACAGTGCGTTCTTTGCATCAAGATATAATAAAGGGACCGCAGATTATATAAATTGTCCTCTCAGCATGGAGGAATATGAAGAGTTCGTATCGGAGCTTGTCACCGCAAAGGAAGCAGAGATACACGGCTTTGATGATGGCGCGGTATTTGAAGGATGCATGCCGGTCGAAGTTATGGCGAGAAGAGGCAGGGATACACTCAGATACGGCCCGCTGAAACCGGTTGGACTGACTGATCCGCATACAGGGAAAGAGCCATATGCTGTAGTCCAGCTCAGAAAAGACAACCGTGACGGCACTCTATATAATATGGTTGGCTTCCAGACGCATCTTACATGGGGGGAGCAGAAAAGGGTTTTTTCAATGATCCCTGCTCTGGCAAACGCTGAGTTTGTGCGATACGGAGTAATGCACAGGAATACATTTATCAACAGTCCTGAGTTGCTCGACAGGTATTACAGACTCCGGTCTGACAGCAGGATCGCTTTTTCAGGTCAGATCACAGGCGTGGAGGGATACATTGAATCTGCTGCTTCCGGGCTGCTTGCCGGGATAGAAATGTCTGCAGATATAAATTCACTGCCTCACGTGGATTTCCCTCAGGAGACGGCTATTGGTGCACTGAGTCTTTATGTTTCATCCGGCTCGGTCGGACTGTTCCAGCCTATGAATATCAACTTTGGAATAGTATCGCCGCTGGGATATAAGGTAAAAGGGAAACGCAACAAAAATGCAGAGATCTCAGCAAGATCTTTGCACATAATAAAAGAGCTTAAGACCAAGGAGGTTTTCAGCAGTGAAAATAATAGTTGACGCCATGAGCGGTGACAACGCTCCTGAGGAAATAGTAAAAGGCGCTGTCAGGGCAAGAGACGAGTTGGATGTAGGCATCATCCTTGTGGGAAAGAAGGAAGTAATTTCTGCGCTGCTTGGAGACACAGAGATGAAAGGCATCGAGATAGTTGATGCTAGAGACGTTATTTCTATGGAGGATGATCCCAGTACAGCCACAAGGAGGAAAAAAGACTCCTCTATGGCAGTTGCCCTTAATCTTCTTAAAGAAGACTCCGGGGATGCAGTGGTATCAGCCGGCAGCACCGGAGCCCTGCTAACGGGAGCTACGCTCACAGTAAAGCGTATCCACGGCATCAGAAGAGCGGCGCTTGCACCTGTACTTCCTGCCGGCGAACATGGAGTTATGCTCATAGACTGTGGAGCAAATGTGGACTGCACTGCAGAATATCTCCTCCAGTTTGCATATATGGGTTCATTCTACGCAAGCAAGCTGATGAAATGCGATAACCCGCGTGTCGGTCTGCTGAATATAGGAACCGAGGATACGAAAGGCGGGGATCTGCAGCATCAGGCTTTTGAACTGCTTTCAAGAGCGAATGAGGAAAAGAGGATAAACTTTGTCGGCAACGTAGAAGGAACAGGCGTCTTTTCCGGAGAAGCCGATGTTATAGTTTCTGATGGATTCAGCGGAAATATTCTTCTGAAAACGGCTGAGGGCGTTATCAAGTATATGATGAAGGAACTCAAAGGAGTGTTCTATAAATCTTTCCTGAACAAGCTTGCTGCCGGAGTCCTTAAGAATGATCTGCAGACGATGAAAAAGAGCCTTGATGTCAACGAAGTCGGCGGTACAGCTCTTATAGGAATATGCAAGCCGGTTATAAAAGCTCACGGATCATCGAATGCAGACAGTATTTTTGCGGCAGTCAGACAGGCTATTGAGTTTTATGATTCAGGCATTATTTCAGATATCGAGAAAAACATCGATTATATGAAAGTAAAGCAGGAGTAAATGAACAGCATAGAAAAAGCTATAGGTTATACTTTCAGAGACAGAAGACTTCTTGATCAGGCTCTTACTCACAGTTCTTATGCTCATGACCGCAATACCGAGAGCTATGAAAGACTTGAATTCCTCGGAGATTCTATTCTTGGATGGGTCACGGCAGACTGGCTTTACCGCAACACGGGTAACATGCCAGAAGGAAAAATGACAAGGCTTCGTGCGGAGCATGTGAGCGAACATGCCCTGTACCCGGTAGCTGTACGTCTTGGTATAGGCCCGCATCTGAAACTCTCAAAGGGTGAAGAGCTCAGCGGAGGAAGAAGCAGAATATCCATACTGGCAGATACGATAGAATCAATAATAGCCGCGATATATCTCGACGGCGGTATCGATGCGGCCAGAAAATTCATATTTGATAATGTGTTGGATATCACAGAACTGAACGGTGATGAAGCGCATAACGATTATAAATCAGAGCTGCAGGAGCTTGTTCAGAAGGACGCGGACGGCAGCGTGGAATATAATCTTGTTTCCCAGTCAGGACCGGATCATGATAAAAGATTTGTTTTCAGTGTATCCGTAAACGGAAGTGTTATGGGGACAGGAGAAGGCAGAAGTAAGAAAGAAGCGGAACAGTCAGCAGCTGAAGAAGCTCTGAAAACATTGAAGGCATGAGTGCAAGAGAGAGTATAATACCGGTATTCGTACCGCATGTTGGCTGTCCTAACAACTGTGTGTTCTGCAATCAAAGAAAGATCTCCGGCCAGCTAAAGCCTGCAAGCCCGGAAACTGTCATCAAGGCGGTGGAAAACGCTAAGGGGATACTGCCTGCAGGCGAAGATATCCAGTTGGCTTTCTATGGAGGAAGCTTTACGGCAATACCTTCTGAGGAACAGAAAGCTCTTCTTTCCACAGCATACCGTTATATAGAAGAGGGATTTCTCAGTTCAATAAGGCTTTCGACCAGGCCGGATGCGATCGACCGCGAGATTCTTGAAAGACTTCGTTTATTCGGGGTAAAGACGATTGAGCTCGGTGCGCAGTCCCTTGACAGAGAAGTTCTGCACCGCTCAGGGAGAGGACATACAGCCGAAGACGTTTTCAATGCTGCTGAGCTTGTAAAGGAATACGGCTTCAGGCTTATAATCCAGCTTATGACCGGACTTCCTGGTGATACTCCGGATAAAGATATGGAAACTGCACTTGAAGTGTGCCGTATAGCACCATACGGCGTCAGGATATACCCCACTGTTATCATAAGGGATACTGCCCTTTATGAACTGTGGAAAGCAGGAAAGTACAAGGAGCACACGGTAGATGATGCGGTTGAGGCCTGCTCGAGGATGGTTCCGCTTTTTGAGGAAAATGGGATAGAGATCATCCGTATAGGACTGAATCCTACAGATGATCTGAGCTCCGGTGAGGCTGCAGGCGGAGCATATCATCCGGCTTTGGGAGAAATGGTCCGAAGCAGGATAATGTATTATCATATCCATGATCTTCTTCAAGGGGTTAAACCCGGTAGCAGAGCAATTATTACAGGACCAGGTGCCAAGCTGTCACAGATGATCGGTCAGCACAGGGTGAATATAGATAGATTAAAAAAAGAATATTCTTTGTCAGAGATAAAGATGAAACCCTCAGAAGACGATGGATTTCATGTTTTGATCGAAGAATGTCTTAATGAGTAATTGAGGGATAGTTTTGTATTTAAAGGCGATTGAGATCCAGGGATTCAAGTCATTTCCGGAAAAAACCAGATTACAGTTCGATAAGAATATCGTTGCCATAGTAGGTCCTAATGGATCAGGAAAATCCAACATTTCTGATGCCGTTTTATGGGTCCTTGGCGAGCAGCGCAGCAAGACGCTGCGCGGCACCAAAATGGAGGACGTAATATTCGGCGGTACTGAAAAACGTTCAGCACTCGGTTTTGCTCAGGTGTCTCTCGTTTTTGATAATTCTTCCGGCTTTTTCGACTACGAGTCAGACGAAATAGTTATTTCCAGGAAGTATTACCGCAGCGGAGAAAGTGAATACTATATAAACAGGGAATCCGTCAGACTTAAGGATTTAAATGCCCTCCTTATGGATACAGGACTCGGGCGTGACGGTTATTCGAATATTGGACAGGGCAGGATCGCCGATATTATTTCCGATAAGAACACAGACCGAAGGGAAGTGTTCGAAGAAGCGGCAGGAATTTCCCGTTTCAGATACAGAAAAGACGAAGCAGAAAACCAGCTGAAGAAAACAGAGGAGAATCTTGTCAGGATAAATGATAAGATAGACGAACTGGAGCTTCAGGTCGGACCGCTGCGCGAGCAGGCTGAAACTGCAAAAAAATATCTCATTCTGCGTGACGAACTGAGGATCAGGGAAGTGTCACTCTGGATGAACAACCTGGAGAAGATCCGCGAGAGATCCGGGGCAGTTCTTGCTGAGCATGAGAAGGTAAGCAGGGAACTGGAACTGGCTAAGAAAGATCTTGAGGCCTTGTATGCATCCTCTTCCAGCATATACGGTAGAATAAGACAAAAGGAAGCCGATGCCGAGCAACTCAGAAATGAACTTTCAGTTATCAGATCACGAGCCGCAGAGCATGAGGCAGAGAAAGCAGTTCTGGCCTCGGAAATCAAAAACAACGAAGAAAAGATCCGCCAGCTGGATCTTGATATAGAGTCGCAGGAGAAGCGGTCTGTCGAAATTAACAGCAGTATCGGGGATTCAAGATCAAGGATAAAATGGCTCGATGAAGCTTCGTATGAGCAGCAGAAACTGCTGGACAGCAACTCAAATGTTATCAGCGGATGCAGATTGAAGCTGGGTAACAGGGAGAGCATATACGCATCGCTTACTGCCGAATATGCATCGCTTGAAGCCGAAAGGATAAACACTGAAAACCGTATCAATATACTCTCCGAAATGGAGAACGAGCATGAAGGCTATGCAAAGTCGGTGAAAGAGATCCTCAAGGCATCAGAGAGAGGTACTCTGAAGGGCATTAGAGGAACTGTTGCCGATCTTATCAGCACTGATGAGGATTACTCTCTGGCCATTGAGACGGCCCTCGGAGCTGCCGCCCAAAATGTCATTACCGATGAACAAAACAGTGCAAAGAGCGCTATTGAATTTCTTAAAAAAAACTATGCAGGAAGGGCTACATTTCTTCCGCTGGACAGGATCAGGGCCAAAACTCCAGAAAAACCTGATATAAAAGATCCGGGTTTCATTGACACAGCGTATGATCTGGTGTCATTTGATCCAGAGTATGAGCAGATTGCTGCTGATCTTCTCGGGAAAGTTTTGGTCGCAGAGACTTTGGCCGATGCAGTCAGAATATCAAACAGCACAGATAACAGGCTGAAGGTCGTTTCTCTGGACGGACAGGTCCTCAATCCCGGCGGCTCAATGACAGGAGGAAGCAGTTCAAGAAACACCGGGCTTATGTCGCGAAAAGGCGAGCTGAAGCGTTTAAAGACTGTACTTCAGGCAGTATCTGCCAAAGAAAGCGAACTGAAGCAGAAGATAGATAAGGCTTCCGAAGAGATAAACAATGTCAAATGCCTTTTGGAAAATGCACTGGAAGAAAGAAGCGGAATTTCAAACAGTATATCAGCCTACGGCTCTGAGAAATCAGCAATACTCAGTTCGATCGAGCAGATGCAGTCTTTCCTCAACAGTCTCTCATCAGACAGCGAACAGAGGAAAAAAGCTATAGATGATGCTAACGATGAGATAGTTCGTATCAGGGCGAAGATAGCTGCTGAAGATCAAACGATTGTATCTTTCAACAGAGAAGCTGATGCGGTATCTGCTAAAATAGAAGCTGCCAATGCATCTAAAACTGAGCTTGAAAACAGGCAGTCGGCAGCAAATACCGACTCGCAGAAAAAAAGCGCTGAGATAATCGATCTTGAAAGAAGTCTTGCAAGGATCGAACAGAAGAAGAATTCCTCCGAGGCAGAGGAAAAGCAGATAATAGATAAGCTCTGGGATATTTACGGATTGAACCACAGCCAGGCTAACGGTATCAAGCAGCCGGTGGAGAGCATGCAGAAACTGGCAAGGGAGATCTCAGCACTCAAAAGCTCCATCGCTGAGCTCGGAACACCGAATATCGGCGCAATAGATGAGTTTGAACGTGTAAACACCAGATATACCTTCCTCAGCACGCAGCGTGATGACGTGCTGAAGGCAAAAAGCGAACTAACCGGCGTCATCTCGGAGCTGACATCTCAGATGAAGGATATATTCCTTGAGAAGTTTAAAGAGATCGACCGGGAATTCAAAAAGGTCTTTTCAGATCTTTTCTCCGGAGGAAAGGCAGAGCTTATCCTTGAAGATACGGATAATGTTCTTGAAAGCAGGATAGATATCAGCGTTCAGCCTCCCGGCAAAGCCCTTTCCACCATCAGTCTGCTTTCAGGCGGTGAGATGGCATTCGTTGCTATAGCCCTATACTTTGCCATAATGAAGGTCAGGCCAACACCATTCTGCATCATGGATGAAATAGACGCTGCACTTGATGAAACGAATGTAGAGAAATTTGCAGATTATCTTTCTTCTATGGCAGAAGATACCCAATTCATAGTAATTACCCACAGAAGAGGGACTATGGAAGCAGCGGATATGCTTTACGGAGTAACCATGCAGGAGAAGGGCGTTTCACTGGTTATACCGCTTGAGATCGATGAAGCGCAGAATATTATAGAGGATTAAAAATGTCATTTTTTGAGAAAATATTTTCGGGATTGACCAAGACTAAGGCAAATTTAGCAGAACTTGAGGAGCTTTTCCAAAACTACAGCCCGGACAGCACGGATTTCTATGATGATCTGGAAGAACTGCTTATCGTATCAGACGTAGGAGCAGAGGTTGCTGAGAAGGTCATTTATCAGATGAAGAAAATGACCTGGGAGCGCAGATTCAGGAAAGGTTATGAAGCCAGAGAAGGCCTTGTTGAGGTCTTGAGCAGACTTCTGGATTCAGGCGATACTTCACTGAAACTTGATACAATACCCTCCGTTATACTGATGGTAGGCGTCAATGGCGTCGGAAAGACCACCACTATCGGAAAACTTGCGTCTTCTTTCACGGCAGAAGGCAAAAAAGTGCTTCTTTCAGCTGCAGATACTTTCAGAGCTGCTGCAGCAGAACAGCTCTCTGTGTGGGCTGAAAGATCCGGCTCTGATTTTATAAGACATGAAGAGGGGAGCGATCCCGCAGCTGTCGTGTATGACAGCATAAATGCCGCAAAGGCCCGCGGCACCGACATTATAATCATTGATACTGCAGGAAGGCTTCACAACAAGCAGAACCTTATGAACGAGCTATCAAAGATCCGTCGTGTCGTTGACAGGGAACTGCCGGATGCCGATGTCG
>JAEEGL014823106.1_pt1 | contig 16243 bp, 31 predicted proteins | sample 9134231 | NCBI WGS metagenome assembly JAEEGL01 (sample SAMN16246548, study PRJNA631951) | gut metagenome | biome: gut microbiome; feature: rumen; material: fiber-attached | host: Bos | place: Iran: Karaj | collected 2018-10
ATACCGTCCTATTGGGAGAACTAAAAAAACCGATACGTCATGTATCGGTTTCTTCTTTTGCGGAAAGACCGGGATTCGAACCCGGGATACGCTTTTGACGTATACACGCTTTCCAGGCGTGCCTCTTCAGCCACTCGAGCACCTTTCCAGTTGTGTGGTCCATAATGTTTTACGTCATTTCTAAGAGCAAGTCGATTTTTCCGTTTGCGGTGTATTTGCGGTTTTTCCGACTTCAAGCCCTGTAAACCCTCCCCCATTTGTCGAGTTCGGGTTATAGCGCGGTTATTCGTTAATTTTTCTTAATTCAGTAAAAATAATTAGATTATCTTAGTGTAATCTAAAATATTTTGTTTACCTTTGCACTATAATTATTTATATCATAGTGCAAAGGTATGTTTTTCTGTCCGATGCACCAAATTTTGAACTAAAAAAATGTCGTAAAATGTGTAATTCCTTGGTAAAAGGATGCACCAAGAGCAATGGAATTAAAAAGAACGATTATGAAAAAGTCACTGAAAGAGTTATGGTCTCTCTGGAAAAAAGACGTGAAATGGGATGAGCAGTCCATCAAGCAGAAAGCGATTTCTGTATGGTTCAGTCTTAGCTTCTGTGCTATTGCCATTTGTAGCGAAAGCCTCTTATGGTTAATACCAGCCATCATCAATTTCGGAGCAGCTGCGTACTGCACCGTGAAGTATGTTCCACTACCAGATGAAGATTGATATGGAAAAGATATTGGATTCAACTTTCAGAGAAGAACTCCGAGCCATCCTTGAAGAAGCTGGAGTGAAAAAGAAGGATGCAAGAAACCTTGTCGCCAACAGGTACAAAACAGCCTTGAAAAGTTCTGTTGTTTCTCATCTAAAAAAAGTAATTGACCTAATAGAAAGAGAATGTATTGTAGATTTGAGAAACCTCATTTCTTTCTCTCCGTCTGGTGATTGTATGGGGTGTGATAATAACTATTTGGATTTTTCTTCCGTTTGTTCTCTGCAAGATATAGGTGACGTTGTAGATGAAATTGATAGATGTAATCAGATAATGAAATAACTATACATGAAGCAGACGCTTGACCTTTTCGCCAATGACCCTGCAATGCGGATGCGAGATAGCAAAGGTAGGTTTGCAACTCCCGAAAGGGCGTATGCCGACAAGGCCATCGCAGAGAACAAGATGCTCCGTTTGCAGGTCGAGAAGTTCAAACGTGCTTGGATCGCGGCAGGAGAAATGTCTGCGAGGTATCACAGGGAACTTGTCTGTCTAAGGGCGAAACTTCAAGATGTACTCCAAAAAGAAAAAGGAAAGGGAACTAACAATGCCGATAAAACCCGAAAATCGAAAACGCTATCCCAAGAACTGGAAGCAGATACGGCAGCAAATACTTGAACGTGCTGGCAATAGGTGTGAGTTCTGCGGTGTAGAGAATCACTCAGAGCGAGCACGATATGACAGCCATAAAGGAAAGGTTGTGACGGTTAAGGTTGTGCTGACTATCGCTCACCTCGACCACACGCCAGAGAATTGCGACCCATCGAACCTGCGTGCATTATGTCAAAGGTGTCACAACAGGTATGATGCGAAACACAGGGCCGAGACACGCTCATGGGTAAGAGCCTTTCAGAAAGACATCGAGGAAAGGAAAGGAGGCGAACCATGACTTGCGATGAACCTAACGTAAGGGCATTGAGCCGATATGACATCAACCAGACGTGCGCGTTGCTCTCTATAAGCCGCAAGACCCTACTGAAATACACCGTTAGAGGTGCTATCAAATGTGGCTTTCGTCCACATGACTTGAAGAAGTTCTATACAGGTAAAGAAATACTCCGATTCTGGAGAGCAGTGATGTAACCTTTACATCGGGCATGAATAATTTTTCATAACGTAATTTAAATGGAACCCATTGTTGTCTGTGAAGATAGCAATGGGATTTTTATGCGACAAACAAGTGACCAACAAACGACCAAGAAAGCGACCAACAAAATAAGTCTGCAAATCCTTAATCATCAGAAACTTAATGGATTTTTGCAGTAAAAAGCGACCAACAAACGACCAGCAGAATGACCAACAAACGACCACATCTAAAGAATATATATATTGTATAATATTCGTTTCACTCATATTATACCTAATAAATTATACGCGCGTGCGAGAAATTCAGTCTGTAAATACTTCAATGCTATTAATGTCATTATATGAATAAATTTTGACGATATTTTGTATACCGACTTTTGCTTTCACTTTGACTATTGATATAATAAATGTTGTATCACTTATACTGCCATCAATATCGATTTGATTTGCTTCTATTGTATAACTTTCGTGATTACCATCATCTTTAAAGACTATACCTTTTGTATAGTTATAATGTATTACTTTGTATCTTCTTTCATTATCTGTCTTTGCATCAAAAACAACTTTTTTTCCATCAAACATTATTGTGTGTTTGTTGGCAATCTGGAATGGTTCATCTGGTGTTGTTTCTGCAACAAAATCAAGCATATTATAAATCTGATATTGAATTTCTTTACTTGTGGTCAATGTAATATTGACAACCGAATCTTTCTCACAGGCAACAGTAATTTGTTCTGATTTATTGTTAGTACATGATAATGATGCAAGGCTTATGGCCGTCATCAAAATAGAAATTGATAACTTTTTCATATAGAATCTATTTTTGAGTTTGAAAACATTGGTCCCACTCCACAGAGCAACCATTCTGCCGAAACACCGAAGTCACGGACGAGATAAGTCAGACATTCGGATTTGAGCAGTCGGCGTTCTGGCTCACCTTTGAGGGTTGTCATGTTCCAGTAGTTCAGACTATACTTTTCAGTGAATGTCCGTAACCCTCTGATTTTCCTTTGCATCTGCAAAGTATCGAGAGCGAGGAAAAACCTTTTTGTTGTGGCAACACCCTCTGGGGCTATCTTGATGGTCATAGACAATAGTATTTTCCGTTAATATATATGAGGTATTTTAAATGACAGTCTTTTCTTTAATACTGTCATACCTTTCAATTAAGAGAGTCAATAGACGTTCCATGTTCTTTGAATCCCTTTCATGGATTTCAATTAACTTGTCAATTCTTTTCAACAGAGCCTTAATATCATCTTGTGGCTCTTGTTCTTGTTTTGCTTGGACTTCTTGTATCATATCCCCATCGCCAGACATCAACCATACTGTGTTCAGTTCTGGAAATGTGTTACTGATAGAATTTAACGAAGTACGTCTCATTCTTGCATTCGTCTTGTCAACGAAGCCATTTGCCAAACCACACATTCTTTCGAATACGGACTTTTCAAGTCCTTTGTATTCGAGAAATTCGAGTAATCTATTCTTAACTTTGTCCATATTGTTAAAAGTTGCAAATTCAGTAAAAATAATTAGATTATCTTAGTGTAATCTAAAATATTTTGTTTACCTTTGCACTATAATTATTTATATCATAGTGCAAATGTAATACTTTTTATCCAAATGGCAAATAAAATTTCAGAAAAACCGCCGAAAATGACCCTCAAGGGCTATTATCAGAATCTGCCAGATGCCACGCATCCGAAGACGGATTTCATCACTCGCATACAGAGTGAATGCGGAGTGAGTTTTACCACTGCCCGAAATTGGGTGATGGGAGTGACAAAACCAGACAAGCCAGAGAACATACAGAAATTGTCTGAAATGACTGGCATACCAGAAAGCGAGTTATGGACGAATTAGAGTTCTACATCTACGGAAACGAATTATGGTGCCATTTCGGTGATGGCCGCAATGAGGTAGTAACTGAAAATGACACGCACCTCATTCAGCCACTACTTGAAACCATACGTGAGCAATACCCGGCAGCGTATAAGGCTCTGGAAAAGGAGTATCAGAAAAGCGCAGGGAATGTTCGGTATTATCAGTTCTTGATAGTCCGTAGATTCTGCAAGTGCAACTTCGGGAAGCTCGACACTACAAAGATTGACGTTGAGCATTCTGGAAGATTGAACTTTGAAAAGGTTGATTGCCCCTTGCGTGGAGAATGCAAGTGGGAGGGTGTTATTTGCTCTCCAGTATTCAATACGAAACTTTCTGATGCAGAGTTGAGGGTAATGAGACTTGTTTATAACGGAATGAGCAAAGAGGATATTGCGGCACAGCTGTATCTCTCACCACATACCGTAAAGAACCATATCAAATCTGTGTACTGCAAACTCGGCATCCATGAGAAGAGTGAGTTTATTCAGTATGCTAACAGGAACAATTTATTTGAGTAACACAATATGTTTAATTTTTTAAAGCACCAAGAGCAATGGGATTGATTAAAAAAAGTAACGAAATCGCCATCACAAGAATCGTGAAGGCTATGGTTTACGGACAGGCTGGTATGGGTAAGACTACCCTCGCACTTTCAGCACCGAAACCGCTTTTGCTTGACTTCGACAACGGAGTGAAGCGAGTGAATAACGCACATCTGGACGATAGTATTGGTATCGTGCAGATTCAGAACTGGCAGGAGGTTGTGCAACTGCTTACACAGGAAGTCGCAGACCTCGCACCGTTCGAGACCATAGTGGTAGATACCATCGGAAAGATGATGGACTACATTACCGCTTACAGATGTGCTGGCAGACAGCCACGCATCCAAGATTGGGGAACGATAAACAACGATTTCAAGTGGTTTGTCGCTACGCTCTCACAACTCAACAAGCACGTTATATTCGTTGCCCACCGTGATTCTCGCAAAGAGGGCGATGATACCGTTTTCATTCCTGCACTCCGTGAAAAGAACTACAACAGCATCGTGACCGAACTTGACTTGCTCGGCTACGTGGAAATGCGCAATGAAAACGGACTCCAGAAGCGCACAATCACATTCGACCCGACATCAAGGAATGACGGTAAGAACACCTGTCAGCTTCCTGGTGTGATGATTATCCCCAACATTCTCGATGCCAACGGTCAGCCGACCGCACCAAACGACTTTTTTGAAAAATACATCATCGCTCGTTACCAGAGCATGATTGCAGTCAAAGAAGAGGCTGTGAAGAAGTACAATGAAGTGCTGGATGAGATTCGTGAGGGAGTGGACCAGATAACGGATGCCGCTGGAGCGAATTTCTTCATCGCACACATCAAGGACTATGCTGAGCATGGCAACAGCGTGATTCTCTTTGCCAGAGACCTGTTTGGCAAGAAGATGAAGCAACTCAATTTGAAGTACAACAAAGAGACCAAATCGTACGAGAATGCTTGAATACAAGTTCTACGCCACACTACTTGATGCGTTTTCAACGTACATCAATAGTGATACCATCTGGGAGCGATACTGGGGGTTCAGTGAGAATCCCCCTCACTCCCCAGAGGAATTTCGGCAGCAGCAGTTCCAGTCGTTAATCGACAGAATCAATCGGAAACCTTTTGACAGCGAGGTTGCCGACAGGGGAACAGCCTTTAATGAGGTTATTGACTGCATGGTGGCGCATCGTAACTCGAAGAAGATAGCAGTCCAGAGAGTGAGAGAGGCCGATGGCACCCTAACAGGATTGAATGTCACGTTCAATGGTCGCACTTTCTATTTCCCGATGGCACTTGTCAGAGAGGTGTCCGATTACTATAATGGTGCGTTGCCTCAACAATATATCCAAGCCATTCTGCCGACTATGTTTGGTGACGTGTTGCTATATGGCTACATTGATTACACCATGCCATTCTGCACACACGATTTGAAAACGACAAAGCAATATGCCGTAGGTAACTACAAAGACCATTGGCAGCATATTGTTTACCCTTACGCTCTGATGATGAACGGATGCAACGTGCCAGACTTCGAGTATAATGTGGTTGAGTTGGGAAAGTCTTTCTACCGCACATATACTGAAAGTTATTCTTTCGTGCCGGATCGTGATATACCGAAACTGACCATGCACTGCGAGGACTTCATCAGATTCTTACAGGAAAACCGAAATTTGATTACTGACAAGAAAATTTTTAATCTAAAATGAGTAATGATAATATGCCAGTTCCAGTAGTGGAACTTGAAGCCAGTCAGTTAGAACTGGTTGTTAGCGAAAAGACGATTGGAAGCCTCACCACCAATGCAAAGAGCATTCGGGAATTGGTGCAACAGGCTCTTCCTAAGTATGATATTGCGAACTATTCTTCTGATGATGTCGCAAAGGCCAAAGCTGATAAAGCCCTGCTGAATAAAGCAGCAAAGACCCTCAATGATAAGCGTATTGAGTTTGAGAGGGAGTTTATGGCACCATTCGGAGAGTTCAAAGAGGTCGTAGGCGATACTGTCAAACTTATCAAGGAGGCAGTCGCAAAGATTGATACCGTTATCAAGGCAGACGAGGAACGTGCCAAGAATGAGAAGCGTATGCAAGTGGAAGACCTCGCCAAGACCTGCGGACTTGAAGAAGCTGGATTGCCTCTCTCCAAGATATGGAATGACAAGTGGCTGAATAAGACTGCCTCGCTGAAATCCATCGAAAAGGAAATCAGAGACAGGGTGGCCACTATCACGAATGATATGGAGGTTTTGAAAACCTTTGCAGAGGACTATGATGTGTTGACAGTTCGTTACAAGGAAAATCTCAACCTGCAAGAGACTATCCGTTATGCGAACCAACTGAAAGAGCAGCGAGAGGCAAAGAAACAAGCCAAGGTTGAAACACCAGAACAGCCAGCACCACCCGAGCCAGTTGTAACGGCAGAGGAAAAACCATCCGAGCAGTCCAGCCACCATGATATAGATGATAGCGATGCGGATGCCGCAGATGCTTTCGCAGATGCAATGGGGCAGTCGGCAGGCGAGCCGAAAAAGGTTGTTTATCCTCGTCTCTATGAAATCAATGCAACTGATGAACAGTTCAAGGCTCTTGAAGCCTATATGACTTCCGTAGGACTATCATTTTCACAGCAATAACGACTATGGCAAATACAATCACAGGTAGAATCCTACTGATTGGCCAGACCGAGGCCATCCCGTACCAAGACAAAGTTTTCTACAAACGAGAATTGGTACTGGATGCCTCACGTTATGACCAGTACAGTGGAAACAAGTTCGAGAACTACCCAAAATTTGAAATGACTGGAAACAACTGTTCGCAGTTGGACCAGTATCATCAAGGAGACCTCGTAACCGTCTCTTTCGTCCTCTCTGGTCGAAAGGTGGAGAAAGACGGAAACGTCAGCTACTTCACTAACGTAACCGCCTATAAGGTTGAGCCATCCTCTGGTATGGCTCAACAGCCGCAGAATTACGTCCCATAGCCGTCTCAATCCACTGCGCAACAGGCCACACAGCAGCCGCAAATGGCACAGCAGCCGCAAAATGCGGCACCAGCGGCAAGTCAGCAACCATTTCCACCAGCAGTTGACGAGAACGGCAACCCGATAGGTGGTGAAGATGATTTACCCTTTTAACTCATAGGCTATGGCTCTGTACAACTTGAACAACCCATACGACAGACAGCGTTTCAAGGAAAAGGCTAATGCACTCGTTGCGGCACGCGAATATGTGGAGTTGAAGAAGAAACACACACAGCGTTCGTTGGCACAGAACTCATATCTGCATCTGTTACTCGGTTACTTCGCATCGGAGTTTGGCTACACGCTTGAAGAAGTCAAGTTCGACATCTTCAAGAAACATTGTAACCCCGACATCTTCATCCGGAAGCGTAGGAACAAGAGAGGGAATGAAGTTAGGTATGTACGGAGCAGCACTGAACTGGATAAAGAGGAAATGACAAGAGCCATCGAGCGTTTTAGGAATTACAGCAGCGCACAATGTGGCCTGTATCTTCCAGAACCCAATGAGCATGAAAGCATCTTCTTTGCCCAGCAACAAGTGGAAGCGTATCAAGAATTTATGTAATCAATAATTGTTATCTATGTTATCAAATCTTTTAGACTATCGCCCAGAGGCAATCGAGTTTGTATTGTCAGAGGCTCAAAAGGAAATGTTTAAGGAAGTCTTGACCATTTGCAATGGTGCAAAGACGAGTAAAGAAGCCATCAAGGTTTTTGAAGAAAAGTTCAATTGTCTGTTCCCAGAGGGAGAGGTGGCCACACGAAAGTACGATGCACATGAGGTGTATGAGATTCGTGAGGAATACTGCTTGAAGCAGGAAAAAGAAGCACCGAAGCGTAAGAAGTATCTGGAGGAGACACTGGAGCGCATCAAGGCCATGAAGAAGAAAGCCGAGGAGGCTTACAACTCCATTCTGTTGGAGATTTCAGACCTCGCAGCCAGAGTGGAGAACGGCACGACAGATTTCTTGCTCCCTGCAACAGAGACCGTCCGTGTGGCACTCAACGGACATTACTGTTTCTTTGCATGGATAGATGGAAAGATGCAACTCTGCAAGGTCACACCGATTCCCGATTGGGACAAAAATCAGTTGTGGTCACAGGAAGACTGGAACCGCAAGGCGATGCTGGAGGTATTCGGCATCGAGTTCCCAGAGGTCAAGAAACCTGTCACCGCAGATGATGAGGAAGAAGACCCGGATAATTTGCCGTTCGATAATGAGGACGGTGATTCAGACCAAGATGATGAATAATTAAAGCTGGCTGTGGGTGATGTTACAGGTGTGGACATACGTATTGAATTAAAAGCCTCGGACACCCACAGCCGCTTTTTACCACCAAGAGCAATGAAATATGTTTTAAGAGACTATCAGCGAGAAGCGAGCATCGCTGCTGTCAGAGCCTTTACCAGCAAGAAAGCCAACAACGGTTTGCTGATTCTGCCTACTGGAGCAGGGAAAAGTCTTGTGATAGCTGACATCGCATCCAAGTTGGATGGACCTTTGCTTGTGTTCCAGCCGTCTAAGGAAATACTGGAGCAGAACTTCGCCAAACTCCAGAGTTATGGCATTTGGGATTGTGGAGTGTATTCTGCATCAGTCGGATTCAAGCAAATACGCAGAATCACCTTTGCGACCATCGGAAGCGTGATGAATCACATGGAGGATTTCGCCCACTTCAAGAATGTAATGATAGATGAATGCCACTATGTCAACAGCAAGGCTGGCCAGTATAAGGAATTTCTCGAAGCTGCCGACAGGCGTGTTGTTGGACTGACAGCTACACCATATCGCCTATGTTCCTACATGGGTGGAAGCACATTGAAGTTCCTCACTCGCACACGCCCACGTATTTTCTCTGACGTTTTATATTTCTGTCAGATTTCAGACCTTTTGGCAAAGGGCTATTTGGCTAAGTTGAGATACTTCGATTGCACTAAACTTGACATGAGCCGTGTAACATCTAACTCCACAGGAGCAGATTACGATGACAAGTCTTTGAAACTTGAATATGAGCGTGTCGGATTCAAAGACCAGTTATCGTCAACAACAATGAGAGTGTTGCATCCAAAGAATGGAGTTCCGAGAAATGGAGTTCTTGTGTTCACACGGTACATAGATGAGGCTGACATGCTGGCACATCGGCTAAGAAATGTCGGTATCAATGCAGCCATCGTGACAGGAGAGACACCGAAGAAAGAACGTGAGAGTATACTGGAGGACTTTAAGGCTGGCCGTACAAAGGTTGTCGCCAATGTAGGAACGCTTACAACAGGCTTTGACTATCCAGAACTTGACACCGTGATACTCGGTCGGCCAACAAAATCCCTCGCATTGTATTATCAGATGGTAGGTCGTGCCATCAGACCATGCAAAGGGAAAGATGGCTGGATCGTGGACTTGGGAGGCAGTTTCAAACGCTTTGGTGATGTTGGCGATTTGAAGATAGGTCTTGAATATCCTGGTACTTCAAGATGGTGTATCAGTTCAAGAGGCAAACAACTAACAAATGTGTTATTCCAATGAAAGTGTATATATCTGGTCCCATCAGCGGACACAATTACGAAGAGCGTAAAAAGGAGTTCTCCAGAGTAAAGGCAATGTTGGAGGAACAGGGATATGAGGTGTTCAACCCTATGGAAAATGGACTGCCGCAATCTTCATCAACAGCTGACCACATGAGAACCGACATTCGGGCTTTGCTTGATTGTGACCAAATCTATATGATGAGGCGTTGGAACCATAGCGCAGGATGCCAAACAGAATTGTTGGTCGCCCTGTCTATCGGTCTCAAAGTCTCTTTTGAGTTTAAGGAAAACGTCACGGCAAAGGACGGAAAGATTATCTATAATTTGACATTTGAATGATATGATAGATGTGAATGACATACCTGCTGAATTGATGAGCAGGATTCGTGAGCAGTTCTACGCAGACCCTCAAATAATTAGATTGAGGCTACGTCAGCGAGATTATCAGTCACAGGGGAATTTTCAAGCCGCCATTGGAGTTGGAAAGACCATCAATGAATTATTCGACAGAGTTGTTTATCAGTACCTAAAAGAGGCAGAGGAACAAGTTGAGAAGATTGACATCAATAATATGCAGATGCCGATTGAGGACAGGGAATCAATCTTGGCATTCGGGATTGTGATGTTCATGGCATGTGACATCATAGAAAGTGCCATTTTAGACACCAATGATACGTTGCACAAGCATGATAAGGAACTATCCTTTGAAATGTTCAATGACATACAGCAATTGTCAAAGATGGCAAAGGAGAAATTGAAGTTCCTGCAAAACAATAGCGGATATATGAAAGACCTTGTGTGGGCTGACAAGTGTGACAACATGTATCAGATGATGTTGAGCAAGGCAAAGTCCATCATGCGTAAGCGGAAGAGCAAGGATTGGGGCAAGAACATGAAATTTGAATAGCTATGCCATACTATATCAAGAGGAAAAAGAAAACGTCTCAGAGCGAACGCAATGAGCCTAAAACGAAAAGGAAAGGCAACAAGCCCAACCTCATAAAGAAGCTGGATAAGGTTTTCGCCATCTACATACGGTTGCGTGATGCCATGCCGAGCGGTTATACTCGTTGCATATCATGTGGCAAGATTAAAGCCTTTGAAGATACTGATTGCGGCCACTTCCATTCCAGAACACACATGGCCACACGATTTGACGAGGACAACTGCCATGCGGAGTGCCGTTTCTGCAACAGATTCAGTGCAGACCATCTGATAGGATATGAAAAGAACCTTGTAAGAAAGATTGGCCAGAACAGGGTTGACCTGCTGAATGTCAAGGCTCATTCATCCAAGCATTACCTCGATTGTGAGTTGGAGCAGATGATTGACCATTACAAGCGTAAAGCAAAGGAGTTGAGTTCGTTAAAGGGTATTCGAGTAAATCTGTAAATTGCGTTAAAGATGAAAGATTTATTTGTTATTCAAATAATTTTAACTACCTTTGCCAACAGAAAGGAATATCTGGAACGTGGAACTTTCAGAGAACGACATACGACCCTATTTAGTATTGCACCAGTTCCACCTGCGTCAAGCAGCGGTGCAAGAACGATAGGGTCATTTTCATTCTAAGCGTATGCCAGACGGATGGATAAAGATACATAGGAAATTCCAAGAATGGGGATGGTACGATAAATCTGAGATGGTGCATATCTTTCTTCATTTATTGCTCAATGCGAGTGTGTCTGATAAAGTATGGCATGGAAAGGAAATAAAGCGTGGTCAAGTAATTACAGGTCGTAAGCGAATAAGTGCTGAGACAGGGATTAGTGAACGGACAATTAGGACATGTTTGCAGAGACTTATTGAAACTGGCGAGATTGAGATAGAATCGACCAACAAATATTCAATCGTAACAATCTGTAATTATGAGTGTTATCAATGTGGCATATCTGAAAGCGACCAGCAAGAGTCCACCGAGCGACCATCTGTAAAAACTCCTAAAAAGACCAAAGAGGAAATCAAGGCTGACACCGAAAGGCGAATGAAAGAGTTTTATACTTCGCTCATTCCTTTTGTGCAGACCTATGGTAAGCAGATGGTTAGGGAGTTCTACGACTACTGGAGCGAAACGAACAAGTCCGGCAGTAAGATGCGCTGGGAGCAGCAGACTACGTGGGTGCTGGAGAGAAGACTGGAGTATTGGTCACGCAATGATAAATCGTATAAATCAAAGAGCAATGGAATCGATAGGACAAATAATAGCACGCGTGAGGAAAGAGCAACTGGAGCAGCAAACCTCGTTGCCCGTCTCATCGCAGACAACAAACCAGTTGACGAATAGATTTGGGACGCTGACATCATTCCTCACGCAGTTCAACCCATCCGTTCAGATGGAATTATGTCAGCACGAAGAAGCGTGTTTCTTCGGGGATTTCCCCACGCTGTCCACTATCCGGAAAGGATATGGAAGTAATGCAGCAGTGACCTGGCTTATCCCCCAGTTATTCGACTTGTCAGAGTATTGCGGATGCAAGGGTAAAATTTCAGAAGAACAGATGCAGCAATGTGCTACCGTGATAGCGACAACATACCACTACCTCACCGTATCAGAGTTGATGCTGTTTTTTTTCAGATTCAAGGCAGCAAGGTATGGCCGTTTCTATGGAAGTGTTGACCCCCTCGTAATCACCTCTGCCTTGCGAGACTTCGTAAGAGAGAGGAATGATGCCTATTTCAAGCATGAGCAGGAAGAACGAGAGAGGAAAGAGCGAGAGGCTAAGAAGAACCACAAGCCGATTACATGGGACGAGTATTGCATGAATACTTACGGAGAGTTAAAACCATATCCATATAAAAAAGAAGAATGACATGAAAGAATATCTGATGAGTGTTTTCCATGCCCAGAGCATTTTCTTCATCCTGTTTGAATCTTATTGGCTCATCTGCGCAAAGAAGCTAAGAGCAAGGATTGAAAAGCAGAATCGAGAAATGGAGGAGGCGAAGAAGAATGGCGGCAGCTTGGAACTGCCAAACATCGACAAAGTGCTGTTGTTTAGTTACTGTGTTGACGTTGTATATTTTGTATGGGCCTTAATCGGCCTGTTTACAAACCAGTGCCTACTATATTGCGGATTGCTGTTTTTGACTTTCGCCATGCCAAAGAAGAGCAGCGAATTGTTGTATCAAACGAATGCAGTCCTAAGCATCGCAATCCTGTTGATAATATGGTCTAATGCTGGCTATGGATTGCCGTTTTTACACTTTTTGACATTCAATTTCCCTTTGTTAATCGGCTCAAATTGAGGTTTTGACACCTCTTGACGCTGTTAAAGGTTTATTACGTTAATGTTCTGTTAAATTCGTTCACAGATGGCTCATAATCGATTCTAAATAAAGCCCCTTTATAGTTATCCACAGACAAGGAGAACGTGGATTCTACGAGATTTTAACATTTCAAAAAACTCTTCGTTAAACTTATGTAACGTGCTGATTTTCAATGAAAAATAAATGATTATTCGTTTTGATAATTCAGAAAAAATGGCTACCTTTGCATATAGTAAATCAGTTAATAACCATTTAAACGTAAGAGCAATGAAATCGTTAGCATTAAACCAGATTATCGTAAGCACAAGGTTGTACGAGATAGAATACTGCAAGCTGCCGAAAGGCAGGGGTTCTTGGGCATTCAGCATCGGAGGCACACAGGGTTACGATGATGTCACCAAAGCGTTCTTCACAAACTCAATGACATACAGGGAGGCTGTCAAGGTCGCAAAGCTGGAAGCCCAGAAAAAGGGTGCTGATGTAGTTTACGTTTTGCCATAACAGCGGAGGAACGATTATGATTAAGTCAAGATTCATCTACTTAAAGAGCGATTGCGGTAAGTATGAAATCAGTGCAAGGCTCGTCTCTGAACAAGATTGTTACTCGCATGACAACTGGACTGGACGAAAGAGTTATACAGGCTCACACTGGAATGTAACCATAAAAGAGAACGGAAAGGTGGTTAATTGGATAGTTTCATTGAATGGCAATTGTTACATACATTACGGACAATATGGAACTGGACTTTGCCCACATGGAATGAAATTGAACAAAAACACCATCCTTTATGGTGCATTCTTGACCGAAAGGTTTAGCAAGGCTCTCGAAGGGATTGACCGAAAGAAAGTCACCAGACAATGGCACAAAGAATATGTACAAGCGAGAATGAACGAACAATAAACACGTAGAGCAATGAAAATCATCAGTAGAAACGAAGAAGTCAATTTTGGCGAAAAAGTCCACAACTTCTATTTTGACGAAAACGATACTTGGGTAGGAATTACTCCATCGTCTGGATCATGGGAGATACAAGATGGTGAGGATGATGAAACCTATATGAGTGGTGGATATGTGGTTGACGGAAACACCGTGATAGACTATGACGGATGCTATGAATTGCCAGCAGCTGTAATCTTAGCCCTGTCAGAATTTGGATATGATATTGATTTATAGGATTCGCTGGAGTAACCGCCCAGCATAACGTAAATTTTTATTGAGCAATGAAATCAGTTACATTAAACGTGCCAACAGGATTGGCAAAGGAGTTTGCAGAAGAAATGATTGAACTCTGCAAGAAGTATGAAGTGGCAACAGACGGTTTGAAGTCTTTACTTCCAGTTACCGAGCGCATCAAGACGTTTGAGGATGCCTATATCGACCTCGGTAAAGACCATCCTCTGTGTAAGCAGTACACCGACATCAAGGCTATGGCACAAGTTGAATTGCCAACAGAGTTGCTGGCTTACCTCCGTCTGCGTATCATCAATGCTGCCCTCAATGAGGGGTGGGAGCCAGAGTTCAGAACAGATGAATACCGCTGGTACCCTTGGTTCTTACTCTACACCCAGAAAGAGATTGACAGAATGGATGATGAGGAAAGAGGCCGGGTGTTGGGTCGCTCGTACAACAATGCGAATGCGAGCGCGGGTGTTGCGTATTCGCACACGGATTTCGCTTCATCGTACTCGAGCACGAGCAGCGGTGCTCGGCTCTGCTTCAAAACAGAGGAGTTGGCGGAGTACGCAGGAACGCAGTTCCTTAAAGAATGGTCTGACTTTATGGGATTCACAAAATGAGAGTGTACAAGTACCCCATCACAAGTATTCAAGATGTGGTGACGATAATAATGCCGAAAGATGCAAAGGTGTTGACCGTTCAAGTCCAGAACGGTACGCCCTGCATCTGGGCAGCTGTTGACCCAAGTCAGATGTACTTAGAACCTCGTACTTTCCGCATCGTTGGAACAGGTCACGAATTTGAAGATGTGATAGTCGATGGATATGTAGGCACATTCCAGATGTATGACGGAAAGTTGGTTTTCCACTTGTTTGAAGCTTAAACTCCACAAAGATTATGAAAGTTTGTATTGAAATCAACAACAGGCAGCTAATGGCAGCATTCGGTGTACTAATGTCTTCGATAGTTGAAAAGGACGAAGAGGAACAGAGCTTGACCGAAGCCGTAGAAAGGCTTAGAGCCTCAACAGAGCCAATCGATTTGAATCTTGAAGAGGTTGTAGGAAAAAGCGAATGTAATACTTTTGGTCTTGCCATCGCTTCATGTGTTATTGCCAAGGAATTGCAAGGAGGTGGTAAATGAGAAAATGGATGTTCAATGACAGGTGCGGCTTGACCGCATCTGTCATTCGGGAAGAGAAGTGGAAGACCAGACGTGATGCCGAAAAAGTTCATATTGAATATGAGAGAGGTCGTAAAGTCGGTGATTTCCCTACTCTCACACTTAAAGAATATGCACTTCGTAAATGTCCTTACAAGGTTGGTGAGGTCGTAGCGGTGGCGCAGTCATACAAACAGATAAGAAACCATCTTGGCGCAATGGCTCGTTGTATGATAAATCCTTTTGGCTCTCCAAGAGAGCATCCTGGTTGGACTAACAAAATGTTTGTCAAAGCTGAACTTATGCACCACTTTGTTAGAATAACAGAAATCGACTTTGAGAGATTGCAGGATATTTCTGATGAAGACTGTCTGGCAGAGGGAGTAAGGAGACATGGGAAAGGTACTTTCAAGGTTGATGGAGTACGGTACAATGTGACAAAGCGGCCTCGCATCTTTTATACTCCCAGACAGGCTTTTGAGTGTCTCATTGATAAGGTCTGTGGCAAAGGAACATGGGAAAGAAATCATTATGTTTATGTTTACACTTTTGAACTGGTTAAGGAATAAGATTATGGATATTAAGAATTTGAACAAGGTCAATAAGCTGGCCTGCGAAATGAAAGAACTTGAAATGTGCCGGAACCTCCTTTTAGGAGGTGGTTATATCAAGGTCTGTGGAAATGATGCAGACACGTTCGGTGAGATAAAAGACAGAACCGTTCGTGAAGCCCTCTTGTTTGCTGTAATTGAAAGACAAAAAACCATAGAGAAAGAAGTATCTGAATTATGAAAGAACTGGAAATCGGAACATAT
>JAEEGL015970255.1_pt1 | contig 16243 bp, 15 predicted proteins | sample 9134231 | NCBI WGS metagenome assembly JAEEGL01 (sample SAMN16246548, study PRJNA631951) | gut metagenome | biome: gut microbiome; feature: rumen; material: fiber-attached | host: Bos | place: Iran: Karaj | collected 2018-10
CAGGCAGCACTTATGATATCGGTGTCGAACCATACCCGGACGATGATTATGCAGTCTATTTTTTGACAGTAAATAGAAAAGGGTACTGCATTCATTATGCGACTGCAGCATGCGCGCTGTACCGAACTCTTGGTATTCCGGCACGCATCTGTGAGGGTTTTTTGATCACAACTGAACCGGATACTGAGATCACTGTCCGCGGCGCCGATGCGCACGCATGGGTTGAAGTATATTCGGCAGGTATCGGATGGCTGCCAGTCGAAGTAACCGCTGGATCTGCAGACAGCGGTGTTGATAATTCATCGGAAAGTGCGCTGTTAAACACTGAAACTGAAAATGACACTCCGCCGATGCCGGAAGATGAAAATACTGAGAATCAACTTTCTGAGGATTCCTCTGCGTCAGCGAATAACGGAATAGATACCTCTCAGGCAGTTGCTGACGATGGCACAGTAACTCAGAGCCAGGACGCGCAGCAGCAACGGGCTGGTGAAGAAGGGAATGTTTTCCCAGAACATGGCAGATCCTCTTTTCGTGCAGTTATACGGATTATCGCTTTTATTCTTATTGCAGTCACTTCAATCGGACTTCTCTTTTTCCTTCGCTATATGATTCTATCCTCACTGAGAAGTAAAAGGCTCTCGGTTCTTAATGGGAGAATGCGCGCGATTTCTTTATATAAGGAAGCCGTACGTCTGCAGCGCTTTGGTGGGATCATACCGGATGCTGTCAGGATCCCGGCTGAGAAATCTACTTTCAGCCTCCACGACATCAGCGAGGAAGAATTGGCAGCCAGCAGGCTTGCATTGGACAGTCTCTCAGAATCTCTATATTCCGGACTATCACCGTGGAAAAGATTTCTTTTCCGTTATTATTACATCAACATTTCTGGCTAAGGAGGAACCATATCCATGACCATGACTGCCGGAGCCCTTTGGCTCAACACCATATTTGCCTCTTTTGATGAGAGCATTACCCTGGCTGTGCACTCGTTGTACGAATCTTTCGGATCATGGCTTACCCCGGTGATGGAGCTTATTTCTATTCTAGGCAAGGGCGGCATCTTCCTGATTATTCTTTCTTTGTTTCTGGTTTTTATCAATCGTACCCGGCGCTTTGGTACTGCCATGGCAATCGGTCTGGCGCTCGGTGCATTGATTGTGAATCTTTGGCTCAAAGTTGTGATTGCCCGTCCCCGTCCATATGCTGATCCGAATGGGATCTACTATCCTCTATGGCTGCTTCTTGGCAGTCATACAGAGAGTGATTTCAGTTTTCCAAGCGGACATACAAATGCTGCATTTGCAACCATGATTCCTGTTTTTCTGCTCGGTAAAAAAAGCTGGAGCTGGCTGGCACTTGTGTTCGGTGTTCTGATGGGTATTTCAAGAATATATCTTGTCGTGCATTTTCCGAGTGATGTTTTGGGAGGCATAATCACCGGAACATTCTCCGGGATTATCGGAGCAATAGTTGCAAAGGCTATCCCCAGTCGTTCCAAATGGTATTCCTGGAGTTTGCATCGGAAATAATATTTCCCGGAAGGAGTTAAATCGTGTTTGGTTTTGGAAAACTCAGGCTCCGTGGTGTAAACGGAGATATTATATCTGACGGACCGATGATAGAAGATCATGAAAATGCTGAACAGTACGGGCATCAGGGACTTCGGAAACAGCCTCGCGTGCGATTAGGAGCCTTGGCACTTTATTATCGTGATCTTGGAAAAGATTATTATGTTCCCTATGACTATATTGACCGCAGTTTTACTCGAATCAGTGAGTGTCAGCCTGACGATAGTCCCGCATATTATTATTATCGTATGATTCTTGTCCACGGAGAAAAAGAATTCGCCAACCTGATTTTCAACAAGGAGGAAGACATCGACCGGGTTCATAACCGTCTGCTTGAAATCAGACCGGAAATCGCACTTGGCTATGTTCCCCCCTCCGGAGGGGACAGGCCGAAGTTTATGTGAGGACTTTTAGCATGCGTCCATTTGCTCACTTTAAAACCATCACTGAACACCGAAAGCTTGTATGCCGATATTGTTTTCGTTTAGGGCTCTATCGGCAAGGGATAATTCATGACCTCAGTAAATACTCGATTACGGAGTTTTGGCGCGGTGCAAAGTATTATCAGGGATATCGCAGTCCCAATGATGCGGAGCGTATGGAAACTGGAGTGTCGCTCGCCTGGCTTCACCACAAAGGCCGAAATCCGCATCATTTTGAGTACTGGATTGATTATCTTCCCGCCCAAAACGGCTCTGTAAAATTTGGTGGTCTGGAAATGCCCCTCCGATATGTCGCAGAAATGTTTTGCGACCGTATTGCAGCCTGCAAGATCTATTTGGGCTCAGCATATCATGACGGTGCTCCATATGAATACTTTATAAAATCCAAACATGAAATCATGATCCATCCTAAGACATCAGCGGAATTGGAAGAAATGCTTCGAGTTTTAAAGGATGATGGTGAAAATGCCGCCTTCTGCTTTGTAAGGCGGCGTCTGAAAAGGGAATAATGAAATAAAAGAACCATTCAACATAAGCAGTTGAATGGTTCTTTTATTTCAGGACAAAAGTCCTTTCAATGCAAGCAGATATGCTGCAATGTTGGAAAAACCGCTGTAATGAAGACGCATGATCAGGCGCCGGTTTCTACTCTCTTTTTGAAAGCTCGTTGATTTGCTCAGATCTGGTATCTTTTCGCGAACATACCTCCTGAGTGCGCTCATAACCTCTTTTTGGCCTTCTGCTCCGTTCATTGCATTAACACGATTCATGGCGTCTAACAGGATGTGATTGAGAAGAAGAAACTCATAATCGTCTCTGTCATTCTCAATGAGTTCAGTCTCCAGATGATCCATGATCGTAAGAATATCGAGGTTCTTTTTCGCGTTATTATTGTTCATTGTAGACGGAAATCCCCGTCTGTAATGATACAGCATTTCCGGAAGCATCGTTATATGCCGCGCGCGATGGATTGCCTTTGCAGTAAATTCGGCATCCTCATACCATAGTCCTTCAGGAAAACGAATGTTGTTTATCAACTCTCTTTGAAAGAGTTTATTATTTGCAAAGCCAGCAGATGCCATGGGAATCCCCGGTCGGGAAGTTCTCTCCTGAACGGTGCTCCCATCCGGGAAATGAGCCATAGCATCACAGATAACAAGATCACTGTCTTTATTCTCGGCAGTGTGCAGCAGTTTCTGAAACATATCCGCGTCAATCCAGTCATCACTGTCGACAAACCCAATCCAGTCTCCGCGAGCAAGCTCAAGACCGATGTTGCGAGCTCTGCCCTGGCCTCCGTTTTCTACAGTTTGGAAGAGTAGCTTATCCGGATACTTCCGCGTATACACATCTAAAAGTTCCTCTGTCCGGTCTTGTGATCCGTCGTTGATCACCAGAACCTCATAATTGCTGACGCTCTGTTGTAGGACAGAATCAAGGCACTTCTGCAGGGTGGTTTCTGCATTATACGCCGGAATTATAATACTCAGCTTCATTTTGATGATCCTCAGTAACATAGTATATTAGCGCCAGAACTAGTGAAAGCCAGATCGAAACATTCGGTCTGCGAAGCACTGCACCTGAGAAGTGAGCAAGTCCGATTATCAGGGTCAGAGTCAGAAGATATGAAAAATTCTCCAAGGTAAAGCTCGTAAAGAAATGATTTCGCAGTGTTCGTACTATTCGAAGAAGGAAATAGAACATAAACGAACAGTAGAGCGCAAACCCGAGATATCCGTAATAATAGAAAATCGAATGCCAGTCGTTTTCCAGGTCATATATACCGTCAAACCCAATCTCCGAAGCTTCAAAGCCGAGAAACTTCGTAAGCGGGTCGCAGTCCTGAAAGATCATGTCAGCATAATTTCTTTCCATAATCCTTGCATCGATCAGTTTAGCAACGTCTGTACTCATTCTGTACTGCATCAAGACCCTGTCCATGCCGAAACGATCTATAATATCAGGCTTCACACCGAGATAAATCCAATAATAATGTTCGAACACAGCCTTGACTTCCGGATTATCAAAGCGCTCCATAGTGCTCATGTCAGTGATGTCTATTCCCTTTTCAAGGAGTGTTGCTTCAATCTCACCCTGATGTCCGACTGCAGTTTTTGCCTGACTCTCCGTAACTCTGTATCTGGGAGTCCATGGATAGATTACTGCCGAAAAGGCGCAGAGAAGCAGGAGAACCATCACCGCTCTTTTATTTAATTCAGTTTTCAGGACTCTGTGAACCAGAAAAAGCCATGCCGTATTGCTGATAAATATGGCGAAAATGGAAAAATAACAGCCTTTGGTTCCGTTTGACAGGAAAACTGCATCAATGATCGCCGGTATTAGATATAATAGCCACTTGTTCTCAGATTTTAACGTCAAATACAGCGAAAAGCACGCATATATGACGAGATTCGTACTGTTTGCGTTTCTGTTATCATCAATTACCCAACCGCTGTATCCGAGGCCCTCTCCATAAGTGACATTGCCGGTATTTGTGAGCCTGGCTATCACAAGAAAGCAGAGTGTAAGGATGGCAGCAATCCCGGCACCTCTCAGGGCTGAAAGCTTCAGTTCCTCATCTCGGATTATGAGCAGAAAGCAAACTGCAAAGAGCGGCATCTGAACCACATTGGCTAGGTAATGAATGTCAAAGAACCAGCTGATATAACCCAGACGCCAACAGTTTAAAACATGTGCTGAACAAAAGAGCCCTGTAATAAAAATAAATATCAGAAAGCGTTTCTTTTCTTTCGTACAAATAAGGACCAAGATTGGGAGCAGGACAAGGATTACCAGCCGGATGTAACCGGCAACTGTAGCAGTTTGATTTCTATTGAAAAAAGCCAAAACATCCAGAACCGGCTGTGCTGCAAAAAGGAACGTAAGCCAGATCCCCCATTGTTTTTTCAAGTTCTTTCTCCCCTTTCTCAATCACCGGCAGAATAAAAATGACGCCTTCACATGGAAGACGTCCTTTTTTAAACCCTTTACAGGCGCTCCTTGACCTTCGCCTTCTTACCGACACGGTCACGCAGATAATAAAGCTTCGCGCGGCGAACTTTACCACGACGGACTGTTGTAACGGAGACAATGGAGGGAGAGTGAACAGGGAAAACCTTTTCACAGCCAACACCGTAAGAAATGCGGCGGACTGTAATGGTTTCATTGATTCCACCATGCTTCTTTGCAATGATGGTGCCTTCAAAAGCCTGTGTACGCTCACGGTTGCCTTCCTTGACGCGGACAAGTACGCGGACAGTATCGCCGACATTCATTTCGGGAAGCTCGGGCTTCATGTACTGCTCGCTGAGAATTTTGACCAGATCCATAATCCAATCCTTTCATCTATAGACGTTCATACCGGAAAACAACACGGCAGCGGACCGCCTTTCTCAAAGCTTGCAATAAATCACAAGCTTTGACAGAATAACACAGATTGTGCCGGAATGCAAGATCTTTTTTCAATATTATGAAAAAAGATCCCGAATTCACGATCTTCCGCCGCCCGATTAATTACCGTATAACAGACGTTTTCGTCCGTATAGCGGAGAATAACAAGCACATCAGGATCTGACGCCAGGAAAAGCGCTTTTCCTTTCTGCAGCTCTTTACTCTGTGAACGGATAACGGCAAATCGAACAAACGGACTGTCACAGGCGGGAGATAAATCCTCCGGCATGGGCGCTCTGTTAAACGGGTCGTTCGTGCCCCTTATTCCGAGCTCATCTCCATAATAGATGCTGGGGACACCGGGGATACTGAACTGTATTGCTGCAGCAAGTATTTCCTTTCTCGCCGCTTCTTTCCAGCCCTCTTCTGAGACTGCAGCTTCTGCCAGAAGCTGCTCTTCCCGTGTCATACTGCGAAGATTCTCATCAACCGCAAGCGATGTACTGAGACGTTCCACATCATGGCTACCAAGAAGGTTCATTAAGCTGAGATAGAGTGGATACGGATAATGCATTTGTTGTAATGTAAGAAAATCTGCCAGATCAAATGCTGTGGTTTTATCATGAAGGAAATTCAGAACCGCTGTGCGAAACGGGTAGTTCATAACCGAATCCAATGAGGTTCCCAGCGCATAGTTTCTTCTTACTCCATAGCTCTCCTTGATAACCGCATCTTCCCACACTTCTCCCAGAATAAGGGCATCCGGTTTCTCTTCCTTTGCTACATTTCGAATAAGCTGGAGGACATCATCCGGAAGCTCATCCGCAACATCCAGTCTCCAGCCTGATGCACCTAAGCGGAGCCAGTGCCGAACAACACTGTCGTCCCCTGTCACTACATATTCCTGCCACGAAGGATCATGTTCATCAACCTCCGGTAAATCCTGAAACCCCCACCAGCACTGATAGTCATCAGGGAAATGACGAAAAATATACCAACTGTCCCAGGGAGAGCATTCGGTCTGGCATGCGCCCGGCCCGGGATAGTGTCCATCCCGGTTAAAGTAGATGCTGTCTGCGCCGGTATGTGAGAACACTCCGTCACAGATCACGCGAATACCAATCCTTTCAGCAGCAGTACAAAGGGCATTAAAATCGGCGTTGGTCCCAAGAATTGGATCTACTCGCATATAATCGGAACAGTCGTACCGATGGTTGGAGCGAGCTTCAACAATGGGATTGAGGTATATGCACGTAATGCCGATAGATTTCAAATACGGCAGTTTTTCCTGTATTGCCGTGAGGCGTCCCCCATAGAAATCATCAGGGTAATAATGATCCTCACCGGGACGGGCTTTCCAGCGCGGGTACACAGTTCTGTCTGAATATAGTTCCGGTGTCTGGCCGAGAGATCGATGATACTCGATTCCCTGTTCGGCTGAATTATCAGAAGAAAAGGCAAAGCGATCCGGAAAGATCTGATAGAGAATCGCTGTCTGAAACCAATCCGGCGTTTCGAACTTGTGATGAAAAACGGTGAGACGGAAACCCTCCCCGCGCTCAGTTCTCACCCAGCTTCGCACTCCGTCAGGAGCTGCGCATAGCCAATGTGCACCGCCTGACTGGTTTTCCAGCCTGAAACGATACCATAGCGCAGCAGGTTCACTCGGAGCCGGAAATGTTACGGTCCAACAGTCTCCTTCGCAGGTCATAGGATACTCTCCAAAGACATGATCCCCGTATAACTCCAGGGCACAGGAAGAGAGTGTATTCGGCAAACATAGGAAACTAAGTGTGATATCTTCTCCGGTTCTGGCTGCTCCCAAAGGATTACGGAAGCGCCTGAGCCTCAGATCATGGCGTGCCGCAGGGACTGTCCCACGCTGCTGTATCAGTAACTGAAGGATATGTGAAGTCCTTGGCTGGATCTGTTCGAGGCTTTGTCGATCTTCTTCAGAGAGCACTCCAATTAGGCACGGCAAAATATAGGGATAGAGTACTTCCAGTTTCAGTCCATACTCGTCCATCAATATCCTCATCATTTCAGCTGCAAACACAGGACCAAAACTATCATTGGGGTTCAATGAAGCCAGATTCTGTTCCAGAAGTCCCGAGAAAACAAAACGCTCTGCCGCAACACGGGCACTTGCAGCCTGAGAAAAGAACTCTTCTGCCTTTGGTATTGCAGGGAACTCTTCCCCTTCTGCCGGGATCCACAGCCCGTCTTTCAGCTGTAATACCAAACTTTTCTGATCATGGTAGAGAACGGTAAGGTGATAGTTTTCATCCCATACCTCTCTGAAACTTCCGCCATAACGTATCGTTATTGTCAAATATTTCACTCCAGTAAAAGGATAGTTTATTTATGAGAAAGAAGAAAAACAATTGAGCGGTTTTCTGTTAAAGCATATCAATATAAAGATGGACATACTGTTCCGCAGAGCGCTCAAAGCCGTAATCAGCGCGCATTGCTTTGTCAATCAGGCCGTTCATGACATCTGCCTTTTTGAAGCAGCTGATTGCAAGACGGATGGTATCGCGCATCTCCCATGCGTCAAAGTTAGCGAATGAGAAGCCGTTTCCTTCTCCGGTAAAACGGTTGTATGGTGTTACCGTATCTCTAAGTCCTCCAGTTTCTCGAACAATGGGTACGCATCCGTAGCGCATGGCAATCATCTGCCCGAGTCCGCAGGGTTCAAAGCGTGAAGGCATAAGGAAGAAATCACTTCCGGAATACACAAGATGTGCATTTTCTTCACTATAACCAAGATACGCACACAGACGCCCACGATATCTACCTTCAGCAGAACGCATATAGTTTTCAAAGCGCTCATCTCCCGAACCAAGAAGCATAAACTGGATATCTTCAGTCTGCATAAGATCATCCAGAACACACTGCACCAGGTCAAAACCTTTCTGCTCTGTCATTCTGGTTACCATGGCAAAGATCGGAACATCGTTTCTGACTTCAAGGCCCATACGCTCCTGCAGAACCGCTTTGCATACGGCTTTTCCTTTTCTGTGAATCCGATCAAAGTGAGCAGGGATCATCGGATCGCTGTGCGGATTGAATATCTCCCGATCAATCCCATTCAGGATACCGGAAAGCTGTGCAGCACGTGCATTCAGAATTCCTTCAAGCCCTTCTGAGTAGTATGGAGTACGAATTTCATATGCATAGCTGGGGCTTACTGTGCTGATGCGATCTGCAAATACACAGCCCGCTTTCAGAAAATTAGCACACCCATTGAGTTCCATAAACTCAGGCGTAAAATATTTTGAATCTATACTGAGCAGATCCTGTACATAGTCAAAGCCATATTTGCCCTGAAATGCAATGTTATGAATAGAAAGCAGATACTTGCGTGTTTCCTGCATTCCCCCCTGATATTGCGTTTTTGCCAACATCGGGATCATGGCAGTATGCCAGTCGTTGCAGTGTACAATGTCTGGGACAAAATCCAAATTTGGTATCGCATCTAACACCGCACGACTGAAGAACGCATATTGTTCTCCTTCCGCATCACCGCCAAAATAAATTTTATCTCCAAAATAGTGCTCGTTATCTACCAGGTAGAAAATGACGCCGCCAAGTTCAAGCTTTTCAATCCCAACGTATTCATGGCGCCACCCGAGATTAACATAAAAATAAAACATGTGCTGTACGCGATCTGCATATTTATTTTTAATCACCCGATGATACGGTGTGATGACTCGTGCATCCACGCCAAGTGCTGCAAGTGTTTTCGGGAGTGTGCCAATTACATCCGCAAGTCCGCCTGTCTTTGAAAGAGGTGCACATTCAGCAGAAGCCATTAAGATGTTGGGTAAAGACTTTCGATTTTTTTCCTTTAGTTTTTCATGAAATGCTTTTTTCATGATATCTCCTTTCAAACTGAAGAAGGATCATTTCGCTTAGCATCACTATTTTATGTCAGGACAGATTTTTATTATACAGTATTCCGATCTCCATAACAAGCACAAGTTCAGGTTCTGCCTTCTCTTGTCCAGAAGGACATCGGAGCTTGTTGTAGTTGCTTATAACGATAATGTATCTTTTTCCCGGTTGCATATCTTGTTGTGGAACTGTTTCAAGCCGCATGTTATAATAGATGCATTAATTATCTCCATATTTACATTCCGGCTTTGGAAACGAGGTGAGCAATAATCGATATGAAACGGATTGCCGAAATCTTTTTTTCCCTTATCATTCTGCCATTTCTGTGTGCTTGCGGTCTCACACATCAGCTGTTCGACGCTGCAAACGAGCCAATAACCATTGAACCGCCGATACTGAATAATCCAATCGGTTCTTCTGCTTTCAGCGAAGAACCAAACAGGCCTGTGATTTGTTTCAACGGGTACGAGTGGGGAGAGGATTTCATTCGGATCCTTTCAGAAAAAACAGCAGGAGGGAAACTGCAAAATACCGAATATACTTATAATGAAAATGTCGGTCCCTTTACCAAAGAACTGGTCTTCACAGAAGAATATGCAGGATATCCGTTTCGCTGCTATTATGACTTTGATCACGAAGACCGTTTAGTATCCGTAATGCTGTTACTGAACCAGGAACTCTCTGCTGTGGATGTGGTTTCACTTCAGTACGATCTGAACAAAGCTTTCATCTCTCGATTTGGTCCGTGGGACACCGCATCCGGGCTTTTCGACCCAGAAAGCGGTGAAAGTTTCCGGGAACATGCAGATTCTGTAAAAGCCGGAAAAAAGGTAGTTACTGCAGTCTGGTATGGATCCTGTAATACTCAGCTTTTCTCGAAATGTCAGTTGAATTCTACAAATGGGCAGATCGATCTGATCCTCGTTTTCAGTACAACTGAATACTCGTTATAGTGTGGAAAAACATCCGTTCTTTCTGAGCGGATGTTTCCATATCTCAGTTGTTTGCAAAAATGACATTCATATCAACCGGGCCGTCGACCCCCCCGATGAAGCCTGAATCTGTATACTGCCAGATATCATATTTTCCTCTGTAGTCTGGCAGAAGGTTGTCAACCGTATAGCTTGCCAGCCAAATTGGAAGATAGGAAATCGGCGGAGTGTTAATATTGTACACGAAGTATCCTTGTGCGGAATAAGTCCCGGAGCTGTAGCCTGCTGCCTCAACCGTTCTGCAGAATGCCTCAATGATTTCCGATCTTGATCCTGCCGAAAGGTTGTCGGCACGACCATTTGGAACATCTCCTGATAGCTCAACATCAATAAACAGCGGCAGATCAAGATTTATCCCGTTAAGATCAGCAATCGCTGCCTCAGCTTCTTCCACTGCTTCTGACGGATTCACTGCGGTAGAATAAAAATATGCGCCGATTTTAAGGTTTGCTTCCCGGGCACCGCGTAAATAGCACTGGGCCATACTGTCATCATAAATCTGACCAGTGCCCCAGCCACGGCCGCCAAGCCGTATTATTACGAAATCAATTCCCTGTGCTTTTACAGCATACCAGTCGATCTGGTTGTTGTAAAATGAGACATCCATTCCAACCAGCACAGCTCTCCGGTTGTTTGCATCTGCATAGTATAGCTTTCCCGCACTGTTCATAAGCTCTGCGCTGGCATTTGCAGAGAAGAGCAAGAGCAGGACTGCAGAAAAGAAAAAAGGGAGCAGCCGTTTCATTTCAAAGCAATGCGTTTATAGTTTTTCTTTCCGCGGCGCAGGAGAAATCCCTTTCGGAGTTCCGTTTCGGTAATAATCCGGTTAAAATCGCGTTCAGTTTCGCCGTCAATGCTGACACCGCCCTGCTGTATATTTGTGCGTGCCTCACTCCTGCTTTTGCATAGTTCTGCCCGCACCAGCAAAGCCGTAAGAAGAATTCCTTCGTCGTTCAGGTCTTCTCCGGAAAGCTCAACAACCGGGGCATCACCATTTGCAGAATTTCCGCCAAACAGCGCTCTGGCAGAATTTCTTGCCTTATCAGCCTCTTCTTCTCCGTGGACGAGGGCGGTGAGTTCCCAGGCAAGGATTTCCTTAGCTTCGTTGATTCTGCTGCCTTCCCATGCGCTCATTTCGTCAATCTGCTCCAACGGCAAAAAAGTAAGCATACGAATACATTTCATGACATCAGCATCATCCACATTGCGCCAGTATTGATAGAAGTCAAACGGGCTTGTTTTATTCGGATCCAACCAGACTGCGTTGCCTGCAGTCTTCCCCATTTTATTACCGTGGGAATCCGTCAGAAGGGTAATGGTCATCGCATGTGCATCTTTTCCAAGTTTTCTGCGTATCAGCTCCGTGCCGCCAAGCATATTGCTCCACTGATCATCTCCGCCAAACTGCATATTGCAGTCATAGTGCTGGAAGAGATAGTAAAAATCATAGGACTGCATGATCATATAGTTGAATTCGAAGAAGCTGAGCCCGCGCTCCATTCTGTTTTTATAGCATTCCGCGCGAAGCATGTTATTTACGGAGAAATGGGTGCCGACTTCTCGAAGCAGTTCTACATAGTTTAGATCAAGCAGCCAGTCAGCATTGTTGACCATGAGAGCCTTTCCTTCACTGAAATCAATGAATTTCTCCATCTGACGCCGAAAACACTCTGCATTGTGGTCAATATCTTCGCGTGTCAGCATTTTCCTCATATCCGTACGCCCTGAAGGATCGCCGATCATGGTTGTGCCTCCGCCAATCAAAGCAATCGGCAAATTGCCTGCCATCTGAAGACGCTTCATAAGGCAGAGTGCCATGAAATGACCGGCAGTAAGGCTGTCTGCCGTGCAGTCGAAGCCAATATAGAACCTGGCCTTCCCTGAATTCACCAGTTCACGTACCTTTTCTTCGCTGGTAACCTGTGCAATAAGTCCCCTTGCGATTAATTCTTCATATACGCCCATTGTCTACTTCCTCCTCTTTCTATTTGCCGGAATGTCTGATTTTGAAACTGTCCGCATAGCGCAGCTGCTCTTCTGCCGAGTTAAGGGTTGTCATTGTAATGTTATCACCACCGTGGAGTCTGGCCAGTTCCTGTCTTCGGCCCTCGCGGTCCAGCGATACAATTCTGGTATTGGTTCTCTGTCCGGATATTTCCTTGCTTATAACAAAGTGTGTGTCAGCCAAAGAAGCCAGCTGTGGAAGATGAGTGACGCAAAGAACCTGTTTATTTCTTGAAAGCAGCGCAAGTTTCTCTCCAACTCTCTGAGCTGCAATGCCGGATACACCGGTGTCAATCTCGTCAAAGATCATAGTCGGGACTGGGTCTCCATCGGAAAAAACATTCATCAATGCCAGCATTATCCTGCTCAGTTCTCCACCGGAAGCAATATGGCTGATTCGTCCCGGAGTTTCTCCCCTGTTTGCGGAAATCAGAAAGCGTGCGGTATCGGTCCCATCAGCCATGAACGAAGTTGTCTCTTTCAGTTCAACCAGGAAAACCGATCCTGGCATGCTAAGATCCTGCAGTTCCTGTTCAATTCTGGCTGAAAGCAGCTCGGCAGCTTTCTCTCGCTGCTGATGAAGTCTGTGCGAAAGCTCTCTGCACTGGTTTTCCTTTTCCCTGATTTTCCGATCCAGCTCCTCAATCACAGCATCAGAAAAGCTTATTTCATTCAGACGGTTTTGTGTATCTATCAGGTATTGGGGAAGTTCATCCACATTTTTCCGGTATTTTCTCTCCAGTCTTGAGAGTTCATGCAAACGGTATTCAATCTGATCATATTCATCCGGTGAGTAATTCAGCGTTTCCTGAAAATCTCGTATGGTTTCTTCTGCGTCTGACAGCATAAATAATGCCTGATCAAGTTTATCCGCGGCTGTATTGAGTTCAGAAGAATAAGTCGAGGCTTTTCTGCAGTTCCAGAGGGCATCCTGTACCCCTTGCAGAACACCGGCTTCCCCATTCAGAGCGTTAAGAGACAGCATAAGCGATTCTGTCAGTTTTTCAGAATTGCGCAGGAGATCTCTCCTTTTGGACAGTTCGTCATACTCCCCCTGGCGGAGCTGAGCGTGTTCAAGTTCTTGTACCGTTTCGGAAAGGCGCTCTTGAAGCAGTTCCTTTTCGGTCTCATCCATGCTCAAACGTGCTCTTTCTTCTTGCAAATCCAGCAGGCTTTTATATGAACTGTGATAATCATCCAGGTTCAGACCGGCAAATCGATCCAGAGCAAGAAGATGCCTGCGCTCATCAAGGAGCTGCAGTCCGTCGTTTTGTCCGTGCAGTTCCAGCAGCAGAGAGCCAAGCTGGCGAAGCTGTCCTGCAGTTACCGGGCATCCACATACGCGGCAGCTGCTTTTTCCGTCTGAATTAATCCTCCTTTGCAGGATAACCTCATCATCACAGTCAATTTCATTTTCGTTCAGCCAGTCTTCCGCACCATTCCGATCAAATACTGCCGTTACGAGCGCTCGTTCTGCACCGGTCCTGATCAAATCTCTTCCGACTCTGGCACCGGTTGCAGCTGCTATGGAATCAATAATAATACTTTTCCCCGCACCTGTTTCCCCGGTCAAAACATTCAAACCGGGGCCAAATTGAATCGCCGCTTTTTCTATAATCGCAATATTCTCAATTCTCAATTCTCGAAGCATAGTTAAAACAGATTTCTGATCTCTTCAAATAAATCCTGCGCAGCCTGATTATCTTTCATAGCGATAAATGCCGTATCATCCCCGGCAATTGTGCCGACAAGCCCGTTTACTTCAATTGCATCCATCGCGCTGCATGCCGCTGAAGCGAGACCCGGAAGGGTACGGATTACCAAAAGGTTCTGTGCTATATCGTATGAGATTACGCTCTCTTTAAAGATCTTACGCAGCCGGATATCATGGTCATCTTTTGCACGGGAAGCCGCTGCGTATCGATAGCCGCCGTCAGGACTCACTTCCTTTGCAAGATGCATGTCACGAATGTCTCTGGAGAGAGTAGCCTGAGTTGTCCGAATTCCTCGTTTCTCCAACGCGTACATGAGCTGGTTCTGCGTTTCTATAGTCTCTTTTTCAATGATCTCAAGAATGATACTCTGCCGCTCGTTCTTCATGCGTATCCTCCTTCATAGGTTCTGCGGGACTAAACTAGTTTTTCAAGCCGTTCGAAGAAGCTGCGCTGGGAAAGTTCAATCATGCAAACATGTTTTTCCGACATGTGGAGTTCTAAAACATCACCGCTCTCCAGATCTGCAACCTGATAACCGTCAACTGCGAGATATGCCCTGCGTCCAGTGAGCTTCTCAGTGAGAACCCTAACTCGTCGCTCGTGCGAAAGGACAAACGGTTTCGCGGTTATGGTATGAGCACAAATTGGAGTGAGCAGAATTGCACTTGCATTAGGTTCGACGATAGGTCCGCCTGCCGACATGGAATAACCTGTAGAGCCGGTTGGAGTTGCAACCACGAGTCCGTCTCCCGAAAAAGAGAACATCTTTTTGCCGTCAGACCAGGCTGTCGGCTGAATGCATTCTCCGTATCCGTGTATAACAACGTCATTGAGTGCCGTATCATGCAGTACTTCCACACCGCTGCGCAAAAGCGTTACATCAATCATCATTCGGTAACTCCGCGGGGTGTCGTCACGAAGTGCTTCCGGGATACGCGTTAACTCTTCCGGTTCAAGTGCGGTCATAAACCCCTTCGTTCCGAGATTAATGCCCAGAATTGGCAACGGCTTTCCGTCAAGTTCACGTACGACAGCAAGAATGGTTCCATCGCCGCCAAGAACAATAACATGATCCAGGTATTCGAGAACATCTCTGAGACGTTTGGTCTTGAGTTCTCCCTGAAGGCAATCGTTCTCATTGACAAAAACTGGACAGATACAGCTGTCAAGTCCCATATCTCTGAGTATTCTGATCACTTCAGAAGTCATTGTAAAATTGTGGTCACGATATGGATTTGGACATACAGCAATCATAGGCATACATTATGAGCAGCTGAGACAACAGCTGCGGGATTGAGCTCCGGTGCCGGCACCAGAGCATTCTTCAAATAACATAGAAACTCAATATTTCCTTCCGGACCACGTATGGGAGAATAATCCAGTCCAAGTACGGAATACCCGATATTGCGTGCAGAAGACATGCAGCTTTCAATTACGGTTTTATGTACTTCTGCATCGCGTACCACTCCCTTTTTTCCAACCTGATCTCTGCCCGCTTCAAACTGAGGTTTGATCAGGCAGATAAAATCAGCTCCCGGTTTCAAAAACTGTTTTATCACCGGAAGGATCAAACGGATGGATATAAAAGAAACATCCATGACTGCGAGATCAAGAAGCTCCGGAATCTGGTCAGAATTCAAATATCGGAGATTAGTACGTTCCATATTAATTACACGCGGATCCTGACGGAGTTTCCATGCGAGCTGTCCGTATCCGACATCAACGGAATAGACACGCCTTGCTCCGTTTTGAAGTAAAACGTCAGTAAATCCTCCGGTCGACGCACCACAGTCTATACAGATCTTATCAATGGGATCAACAGGAAAGACTTGAAGAGCCTTTTCCAGTTTCAATCCCCCTCTGCTGACATACTTAAGAGGCATACCGTGCAATTCAGGTTTGCAGTCAGCCGAAACGGACATTCCCGGTTTATCTGCACGCCGGCCATTCAGGAAAACAGCCCCGCTCATGATCAGTGCTTTCGCTTTTTCGCGGCTCTCTGTTATTCCCTGCTCAACAAGGAGCTGATCAAGTCGCATTCCAGACATCCGTTATCTCCCTTGCTGTGCTTACAATTGCATGAGAATCTATCCCATATGCATCCATAAGCTGTTCACGACTGCCGTGTACCACGATTCCTTTTCCCAGGTTCAGGAACCTTGCAGTGACGGGTATACCTTCACATGCTGCCGCCGCCGTAAGAACTGCTCCCATACATCCAGCCGAGCAGA
>JAEEGL016604489.1_pt1 | contig 16243 bp, 15 predicted proteins | sample 9134231 | NCBI WGS metagenome assembly JAEEGL01 (sample SAMN16246548, study PRJNA631951) | gut metagenome | biome: gut microbiome; feature: rumen; material: fiber-attached | host: Bos | place: Iran: Karaj | collected 2018-10
ATACAGCGTGATACCCAGCTGATCTGCCAGGAACCCGAACAGCGGCGGCATGGCGCTGATGCCGGCATACGCTCCGGTCATCATCACCCCGACAATGGCCTGGGACCGGTCAGCCCCGAACAGATGCGGTACGGAATGCATCATCGATGGGAATATTGGCGCGCACCCGCACCCGACCATGACAAGCCCGGCCAGCACCAGGGTCCGGCTGAACGGCTGTACCAGACAGGCCAGCCCGGCCAGGACGATGCCTTCACCCAGACGGATCATCTGCGCGTCGTCCAGTTTCAGCGTGATGAACCCGCTGACCGCCCGGCCCAGTGTAATGCCCAGGTAGAACAGGCTGGCAAACCGTGCCGCAGTTATCTCATCGATGCCGCGGGCACTGACCATCCAGCTCGAAGCCCAGAGCCCGGCTGTCTGCTCCACCGCGCAGTACAGGAAGAATGCCGCGATCATCTCCCTGGTCCCGGGGATCCGCAGGATTTCATCCAGACGCAACGAGGTTCCCTTCGCGGTTTCAGCCGTGCTGTCCCGCTTCCAGAGCCCCAGGCTGGCAAACAGCGCCGCGGCCAGCAGGCTCTGCAGGATACCGACGTACCGGTAACCCATATGCCAGTCTGACTGATGGTGCAGCAGCGCAAAACTCATGATATACGGGCCGATTGACGCTCCCAGCCCCCACATGCAGTGCAGCCAGCTCATGTGCCGGCTTGCGTAGTGCAGGGCCACATAGTTGTTCAGGGCCGCGTCAATTGATCCGGCGCCCAGCCCGTAGGGAACGGCAAACAGGCACAGGGATACAAATGAACGGCTGACGGAGAACCCGAACAGGGCAAACGCTGTCATGGCCGTGGAACAGGCTGTCACCAGACCGGTGCCGAAACGCCGGTTCAGCCGGTCGCTGTTCATCGCCGAAGTCATCGTCCCGAGCGAAATAATCATGAAAACAATGCCCGACCAGGACATCGGCACATGCATCTGCGGATGAATGACCGGCCACACCGAGCCCAGCAGCGCGTCCGGCAGACCGAGACTGATAAATGCAAGATAAATAACAGCGAGCAGAATACTGAACATTTTTTGCCTCAGACAATGGTTTTATTATAAGCGAAAATACGGCTTCAGGCCGTATTTTGCATTCATTTCAGTTTTTGATATTCCGCTTCCGGTACCGGGCCATACCAGTCTGCCCCGGTATTGACCCCCTCGATTTCAATGGCCAGATGGGAGAACCATGAGTCTTTGGCAGCTCCGTGCCAGTGCTTTACGCCCGGCGGGATATGCACCACCGTTCCCGGCGTCATTTCCACCGCTTCTTCTCCCCAGGCCTGGTACCAGCCGCGGCCGCCTGTACAGATCAGCATCTGGCCGCCGCCCTGATCAGCCCGGTGCACATGCCAGTGATTTCTGCACCCCGGTTCAAAAGTCAGATTCGACATATGAATCTGTTCCGTAGAAACCGGCGCGATATATACAATACCGGTAAAATAGCGGTCAAATTCCGGGTGGTGTTCTCCGATGGGAAAGATGATTGTCTTCCCGTATTCTTCCGGCGTCACGTCCTGATAAACTCCCGGTCGTGTTCCGGCATCCCGTCGTCCGACACATAGCGCTCGACTTCCATATGCAGGTCGTATTTTTCCCGCAGGGCCGCAATGACTGCCATCATCTCCGAGGCATGGTGGCGGTCAATGGCTTCCTGGTTTTCCCAGCTGTCAATCAGCAGGACGGTTTCCGCGTCTTCCAGCGGCAGGTAGTATTCATAACGCAGATTGCCGGGAACCCTGCGGATTTTATCCACCGTTCCGCTTTCGGTCATCTCCGCCGCAAACCGGCGGGCATTGTCCCCGGTGCCATGGTACCGGATATTGACTGTAATACTCATAAACTGCTGCCCTCCTCTTCCGCATCATAACAGATTTTCCGCGGTTTCCGCCCGGCAGATTGAAAACACACGGGCATTTACGTACCCATGTGTTTCTTTTTTCAATTCCTTGTCTTACCGGTACAGCCGGATCAGTGGCAGTAATCGAAGAACGCGATGATGCCCTGTTCCACCTCGTCACGGATGTCATCGTAGTTATGAATCTCATGACGGTAGCCGGTGTACAGTTCGGTTGTGACTTCGTGGCCGGTGTCAATCAGCCAGTTTGCGGTCTGGTACACACCAGTGCCGTACTGGCCGACGGGGTCCTGGTCACCGGCAATATTGTAGACCGGCAGGTCTTCCGGAACCTTCTTCGCCCATTCTTCCCCGGTGATGTCCTCCATCATCTGCAGGAAATACAGCCAGGCCCGGTTGCTGGTCGGCTTTGTAAAGGCATCGAACGGGTCTTCCGCATGATCCTTCTGCACCCACGGGTCATCACAGATCCACTCGTTGCCGAGCTTGACGCCTTCCTCGCAGCGGGCAAACATCCAGCCCATGAACTGCGCACCAAGGGTCGGATCGGCTTCCTCTCCTTTGCCTTCATCGACAAGTTTCTTTACCGTGGCAATATTGGCTTCCAGATTCGGCCAGACACCTGTCGTGCCGCAGATCACCGCGCCGTCCAGGTCAGCGCCGTAGCGGGCCATATACTGTCTGGTAATGAAGGAACCCATGCTGTGACCGAACATGAAGTACGGCAGGTCCGGATACTTTTCACAGACCAGGTCATGGAGCTTCTTTTCATCTTCGACCATGGTTGTGAAGCCTTTGCCGCCCCAGTCACCCCAGGTGTTGTTTTCCACTGCGGTCTTGCCGTGACCGACATGGTCATCGGCAGCCACGATATAGCCGGCCTCCATGAAACTGGTGATCATGTGCAGATACCGCCGGGAATGCTCACCGAAGCCGTGAATCAGCTGAATGATGCCTTCCGGTTCACAGGCCGGGACATAGATCCAGCCGTAAACCTGGTCACGCTCGTTGAATGATGTAAACTTCACTTCATGCAGCATATCAAATTATCCTTTCCGGAGCAGATGCTCCCATTCTTCCTGATTTGATCATAACAGGAAAACGGCGTCCGTTGTGAACGCCGCTGTCATTTTTCTTCCTTGCCGTTCAGAATTCTGGTAACCCGGACAAAATACCGTCTGTTCCGCATGATATTCCGGGCTCTTTCGACCAGTTTCCCGTTCCTGGTAATGGCGAAGACCGTGGAGCCGCTGCCGGACATCAGGACGCCGTCAAACCCCATTTCTGTCAGTTCTTCCTTGATCTGCCGGATCTCCGGGACCAGCTTCAGGCTGATTTCCTCCAGCGTGTTGCCCAGGGCGGCAATCACCCCGCCGTAGTCCCCGCTGATCAGGGCTGCGCGCATCTTTTCACAGTCGGGATGCGCGGCTGCAGCGATGTCAAGATTCTCGAAGGCAACCTTGGTGGATATGCCGCGGCGCGGTTTGACCAGCAGGATCCGGAAATCTGCCGGGCAGGCAAACGGGGTGATGATTTCCCCGATGCCTTCGACCAGTGCCGGTTTGTTGATAACGCAGAACGGGACATCCGCACCGACCTGCCGGCCGATCTCCGCCATCTCTTCGACACTCAGGTTCAGCTTCAGCATCCGGTTGAGAATCCGGATCGCCGCCGCCGCGTCCGCGCTTCCCCCGGCCAGTCCGGCCTGGGTAGGAATATGCTTGGCCAGGGTGCAGGCAAACTCTTCACGGAAACCAAAGCGCTCCCGCATGACCTGGATGGCTTTGATCACGGTGTTTTTCTCATTGACCGGAAGATAAGCCCGGTTCAGCTTCAGGGTCGTTTCGGCAGCCGGCACAATATCGAGCAGGTCATAGAAATCCACCGGCACCATGATCATCTTCAGGTCATGATAGCCGTCTTCCCGGCGCCGGACCACATCCAGGCACAGGTTGATTTTCGCGTAGGCTCTCTCTTTCATCCCCGGATCTCCTTCAGCAGGACGGCAAACTGTTCCGGCGCGCATTCCTGGGCCCGCTGCCCCGGATCAATCCCGGCGCTTTGCAGCACCTGTTCCGCCTGCTGCGCATCCTGCAGATATTCTTTCATATTGTTGCAGATCGTCTTGCGGCGCTGTTTGAAACAGGCCTTGACGAGGTCAAAGTACGCCGTGAGTTCTTCATCCTGCGGGGTCTGTGGCCGGCGGTGGAACCGGACAATCGCGCTGTCCACCTTCGGGGCGGGATTGAACGCCGTGCGGGGCACATTGAACAGCCGTTCGACTTCATACAGATACTGGCTTTCCACACTCAGCGTACCGTAGTCCGGCGAGTTCACCGGGGCCGCGAAGCGGTCTGCCACTTCCTTCTGCACCATGACGGTAATCCACTCGATATCCCGGCCTTGTGCAAACAGGGAGAACAGGACCGGGGTGGTAATATAGTACGGCAGGTTGGCCGCCACACTGACGCCGCCGTACTGTTCCTTCAGTTCCCGCACCGAAGCCGCAATGTCACAGGTCAGAAAATCCTGCAGGATGATTTCGACATTCGGGTAGTCCTGCAGGGTGTCCCGCAGCACCGGCAGAAGCCGCTCATCCACTTCATAAGCCCGCACATGGGCGGAGCGCAGGGCCAGCTGTTCGGTCAGGGCCCCGATGCCCGGGCCGATTTCGATCACGGCCTGTTCAGCGTGCGCCGCTTCGGCACAGCGGGCCACGACAGACACATCCACAAGGAAATTCTGCCCGTATCCCTTGCGGGCCCGCAGATCATAGGTTTTGAGTATCTCCCGGGTCCTGGCCACGGAAGCGATCGGTTTATTCATCCAGTATCTCCTGAAGCTGTTCTTTTGAAAGGCCCAGCGCATTGAGCCGGCGGTGCATTGTTTTGGCGCTGCCGTAGCCGATATGCAGCTTCCGGGCCGCTTTCCGGCGCCGGTCCGTGCTGTTGTCTGCCCCGATCAGGCCGAGCGCGAACATGTCCTGCATGCCCAGTGTATCAGCCTGGTTTTCATCCATGGTAATCAGGTGCTCCAGGGCTTCCCGCACCGCCGCCTCATCAGCGTGTTCCACCCCGACCTTGCGGGACGTGCGGGCATCTTCCTTCTGCACATAGGCATTCAGACAGCCGGGCACAGCCGCGTTGATGCGCTGACGGATCATGTTTCCGGGGGCGTCGGGATCGGTGAGTATGATAATCCCCCGCTCCTTCTGCATGGTCCGGATTTCCGCCAGCACGGCATCTGACAGCGACGTCCCGCCGGTTTCGATCGTATCGCAGTCAAACCATTTTTTCAGCCGGGCTGTATCGTGGCGCCCCTCGACGACGATGACTTCCTGTATTTTCCTCATTCCGTCACCCCGAGAAAACGCTGCCCGTTCTGCCAGACCTGCTCTGCCATGGCTTCCTCGCTGACCTGCCGCACCTGGGCCATTACCCGTACGATATGCGGGATGTTGGCCGGTTCGTTGCGGGTGCCGCGGACCGGTTCGGGGGACATGTACGGGCAGTCTGTCTCACTGAGCAGGTAAGCCGGATCAATGGCTGCGCAGACTTCCTTCGCGTGCCGGGCATTTTTGAACGTAACCGCCCCGCCCAGGGCAATGTAATAGCCCAGTTTTACGTATTCCCGGGCCAACTCGGCGCTGCCGGAGAAACAGTGCAGCACCCCGGGCACATGATGTTCCTTCAGAATATCAAACGTGTCCTGATGCGCGTCCCGGGAATGCACCATGACCGGTTTGCCAACCTGCCGGGCAATTTCTATCTGCCGGATAAAGAGTTCCTTCTGGGCCGCGGCCATTTCCTTTTCCCAGTGGTAATCAAGACCGATTTCCCCGACAAAGCTGAGCCGGGGGTCTGCCGCGATTTCGGCCATTTCCTTCAGGCTGTCTTCCGTTACCGTCCGGATATCTTCCGGATGGATGCCGTAGGCCGCCTGAAAACGCCGGGGATCCGCAGCCGCCAAAGCCATGGCTCTGCGGGCTTCGTCGGGCTGGGTGGTGATGATGACCATCCGTTCCACCCCGGCTTCTTCCGCGCGCTGCAGCACCGCGTCAAAATCATCCCGGAATTCTTCGGAAAGGATATGGGCGTGGGAATCAAGATATCTCATATTCTGCCTACTTTCCCAGACAGAACCGCGAGAAGATCTCATCGAGCAGGCCTTCCCGGGTCGCTTCCCCGGTGATTTCCTTCAGGGCATTGTGGGCCGCCTGCAGGTCAAGGGTGACCAGGTCAAGCTCCAGGCCGGCTTCCAGGGAGCGGATGACATCCTGCATGGCGCGCTTTGCCTGTATGGCCAGGCCGATCTGGCGCTCGTTGTTCAGGGTGTCTTCATTGGCCGCGTGGATTTCGCTGTCGTATTTCTCTTCGATGGCCTTTACCAGGGCATCCAGGTCCTTTTCCTTGGCGCTGATCGCAATAGTATCCGGCAGTTCCACCTGGTCCTTCTTGTTGTAGAGGATGATGCGGTTGCGGCCCTCGGTCAGATCAAGCAGGCGCTGATCCTCCGCGGTGACCCCGGAGGAGCTGTCCAGCACCAGCAGGACCAGTTCGGCCTTTTCCAGGGCCTGCAGGGAACGTTCGATGCCCATCTTTTCGATCTTGTCCCCGGCTTCATGGATGCCGGCGGTATCGATCAGGTTCAGGGTTACATTGCCCAGCCGCACGCTGCCTTCCACCAGGTCGCGGGTGGTCCCGGCAATGTCCGTCACAATCGCCTTGTCTTCCTCCAGCAGGGCGTTGAGCAGGGAGGACTTGCCGACGTTGGGCTTGCCCAGGATGACCGTATCAATACCGCTGCGGATCAGGACGGCCTGCTGGGCTTTCTCGATGATCGTGTCGATTTCCCCGAGCCATTTATACGCAGCCGGCAGGATTTCCTCATCGGTCAGCTGGTGTACATCCTCATATTCCGGATAGTCGATATTGACTTCAATATGTGCCAGGATCTGCACGATTTCATCCACCAGCGGATCGATCAGCTTTGTGACGCTGCCCTTGAGGGAATGCATGGCGCTGCGGGCGTTGACCCTGTCCTGGGCAAAGATCAGGTCATTGACCCCTTCGGCCTGGGCCAGGTCCATGCGCCCGTTGAGGAATGCCCGTTCGGTGAACTCACCCCGCCGGGCCAGCCTTGCCCCGGCCGCAATACAGAGGCTCAGCACCTTGCGGGTAATGAAAATCCCGCCGTGGCAGTTGATTTCCGCCATATCCTCACCGGTATAGGAGCGCGGTCCGTGGAACACGCTGATCAGCACTTCATCCACCGGCTCATCGTTTTCCCTGATCGTGCCATAATGTATGGTATATCCTTCGGCTTTTGTCAGATCCTTCCCCGTCAGCCGGGAAACAATCGGCAATGCCTCATCACCGCTCAGCCGGATGATGGAAATCGCTCCGACGCCCAGGGCGGTTGAAATCGCAACTATGGTATCCGCTGCCATGGCTTTGTCCTCCTTTGTTCAGAGATCATGAAACAGACACTGTCCGTGTCCTGTCTATACTATACCATGCAAAAGGGACCGGTATGACCCTGTCCGGCAGATCGGCTGCTGTTTCAGCGCATCCTTAGAAGCGTGCTGAGGACCCCGGCATACTGCAGGTAAACTGTCTCTGCCAGCTCGGTGTTCTTCTCCCCGATGCGGTCTTTCAGCAGGCCGTACAGGACATATTCCAGACAGGTCCGCCGGATCCGCGGCCCATCGGGGTGCTGTACCGCCCTGTGCAGGCAGTCCCTGATGATGCGGTCTGTCTCAGCTTCATATGATGATCCGTACAGGCTCTTCAGAATGATGTGCAGTTCCGCTTCCTTATTCAGCAGGCAGATGAGCAGTTCCGCCGCGGAATCACGGACAGCTGGCAGGTCCTCCAGCTCCTCTTTGAGCAGGGCACCCGCATATTCCGGCAGGGAATGATAGTAGTAATAGAAACCCTGGCGGGTCAGGCCTGCCTGCCGGGTCAGGATGTCAACCGTGACCTCGTCTGCCGGATGTTCTTCCAGTATTTCCAGCAGCGCTCTGCGCAGCCGCAGCCATGTTTTCTGTTTCATCTTCCTTCTCCCTTTCCATGCGGGTCCTGCCGGCTTCTGTTTACCCTTGATATATAAGAGATATTAGATGAATATGTTTGTTTTTCTGCTTTACAGTTTGCGTGCGGAAAATGAATGTCTTACACGTTGGTGTATATGTTAATTATTTCACATGCCCGCATGAACGTGTTTCATGCCATAACTCCATGGTATGCGTTCATGCATGCATACACTGCTGCAGAAAAAAACAGCGGGCCGCATCCGCGCCGTCCGCCGTTTTGTCTGTTCAGGTGCTTTTACACTGTCTGGGTTTTTGAGATCAGCGGTTCAGCCACGCCTTCCACCCCGGTCAGGGCCAGGACGCACAGCAGGTTCTTCTGCGCACCAAGGTATGCGTCAGTCGGGTCATACCATTCGCTGATGTCATGGGTGCCGCCGCTGGCGCCGCCGCACGAAATCGTCGCGGCCGGAATCCCGACAGAGAGCGGGATGTTGGCGTCCGTGCTGGACAGGGCCCGCATTTCCGGTTCAATGCCGGCTGCCGCAAAGGCATTGCGCAGAATCGTCACGATCTCGCAGTTTTCATCCTGCACACCGCCGATGGAGCCGCCGATTTCTTCATAATCCAGTTCAATCCTGGCTTCGTAGTTAAACCGTTTTGCCGAACTGTTCCGGCCCAGCCGGTTTCTTTCCTCTTCCCAGCGGGCATATTCCTCTTCGGCGCACGCATGCGCAATCTCCAGGCACCGGGTCCGGAAGTTCCGCATGACATCGGCGTCGGCACTGCGCACGTCCATGGTAAAGGAGCACTCACTGGCAATCGAGGTTACCCCGGTGCCGCCCTTTACAGTGGATACGTTGAAGATCGTGAAGGGGTCTTCCGGTTCCCGTTCTTCGGCAATCCGGGCAATCGTACGCCCCATGCACATGATCGGGTTGACAATGCCGAAGGCCCCCATGGAATGGCCGCCCGGGCCGCGGAAGATGATCCGGAACTGGGTGTCCGAAACGCCGCCGTAGGTCAGGCTGTTCCCGCAGCCATCAATTGAAACGAACGCGTCGACTTTCTTTTCCTGCACGTTGAAGATATGCCGCATGCCGCGGAAGTTGCCCACGCCTTCTTCACCGACGTCACCGCCGATCAGCAGGGTGCAGGCCGGTTTGATGTCCGCTGCCTTCATCGCCCTGAGGATGCCCAGCACCTCGGCACAGCCGCGGGTATCATCACAGATGCCCGGCAGGCAGATCCGCGGACCGTCATACTTCAGCCGCAGTTCCGTATCCAGCGGGAATACGGTATCCAGATGGGCACTGACCATGACCACCGGGCTGCCTTCCGGCCCCGGAATCACCGCAAAGGTATTGTGCACTTCGTCCTGGATGGTGTCATAACCCATTTCATCAATCATTTCCCGGAACCGGGCTGCTTTCTTTTCCTCGTGGTTGGAATACGCCGGAATCAGCGCCAGCTTGATCTGCTGTTCCACAATGTGATCCGCATCTTCCCGGATGAACTGCAGGGCTTTCTGTACCTTGGCACTGTCCCGCAGGGCTTCGATCTTTTCTTTCATGGTTACCCTCCGTCATTTTCTGGATTTATATTATCATGCCTGAAAATCAAATTGCATCGGACACAAAAAGGAGGACTTTCGTCCTCCCGGAATCAGCCTTTCACGGCAGCGATCAGACGGTCGAAACCGTAGATCTCCAGAGTTGTTTTTCCGGCCCTGAGTTCCTGCAGGATCATCTGTTCCTTATCGTATTTCTTCAGGGCATTGGCAAATACCTCTTCCGCTTCATCCTGCGGGACCACAACCACCCCGTCGCCGTCCGCGAAGATAATGTCGCCCGGACAGACGCATACACCGCCGGCCATGACCGGAATGTTGATGCGGGCAAGGGATTTTTTAACCGTTCCGGCCGGGCATGTGCCGCGGGAATAGACCGGGAATTTCAGCGCTTTGATATCCTCACGGTCCCGGCAGGTACCGTCAATGATCACGCCGGCAATCCCTCTTGCCAGACAGGCGTTGGCCATCATATCCCCGAAGTGGCCGCCATGGCGGTAGCCGCCGCAGGCAAACACCAGCACATCGCCTTTCCCGGCCGCGTAAATGCCCTCATGCAGGGCCAGGTTGTCACCCGGCTGACACTGTACGGTCACCGCCCTGCCGATCAGATGCAGGGTCGTATCCAGCGGGGTAATGTCCGCGTCCATGACGCCCCCGTCCGGGTTGCAGTCCGCGACGTTTCCGGTCGGCAGTTTTCCCAGTTCCTTTATGATTTCCTTTGTCAGTTCCATCGTTTATCTCCGGTTATTTCAGCAGATTGATGAAGAATGTGATGATGATCGGATTGCATATGTTGATGAAGATTACCGTGACCACCGGCAGGACAAACCAGGCTGTCGGGGCCGGACCGTTCCGCTCGATGACTGCCGACATGTTCGCCACCGCGTTCGGTGTCTGACCGAGGCCAACACCGCAGTGGCCGGCAGCCATGACCGCGGCATCATAGTCCATGCCCATGGTCCGGAAGGTGATGAATCCGGCCCACAGCATCATGACAACCGCCTGGGTCAGCAGGATCACGATCATCGGCAGTGCCAGATCGATCAGTTTGGCAATGTTCAGCGACATCAGCGCCATGGACAGGAACAGATTCAGGCAGGTGTTGGAAATCACTTCAACTCCATGCATGCGCAGGTCCAGATGCCTCGCGTCCGCAATATTGCGGAACAGGGCACCACCGAAGAGGCAGCCGACATAGTACGGGAAACTCAGGCCTGTCATCTGCAGCAGTCTGGAAATATACGAACCGGCAAACGCGGCCAGCAGGATGAGCAGCACGCTGTTGAAGAAAGTCTTTTCCACCAGCAGGTGCTTTTCTTCTGCTGTTTCGGTTTCAGCTGAAGCTGTGCTCTTCAGGCTGTACTTCTTGATGAGGTGCTCGGCGACCGGGCCGCCGGTGATGCTGCCGAGCAGCAGGCCGAAAGTTGCGGCTGCTACGCCGATGGTGGTGCCGCCGTCAGCGCCGAGAGCTTCCAGGGTAGGACCGAACGAAGCCCCGGAGCCGACCCCGCCGGACATGGAAATGGAACCCATCGCCACGCCAAGCAGCTTATTGATGCCGAAGACACTGCACAGGCCGACCCCGACCAGGTTCTGCACAATCAGGAACAGAACCGCGCCGATGGCCAGCTTGGCCCCGAGCTTGCCGCTCTTTCTGAGAATCGCGAGGCTGCAGGTGAACCCTGTGCCGGTGAAAAACAGATTCATGAAGAAGTCCTGCAGTGTGTTGGTCATGCTCACTTCGAACAGACCGCTCTGATGACCCGCAAAGATCAGCAGGCTGCACAGCAGGCCGCCAATGACCGGCGCAGGAATGAAATACTTGCGGAAAAATCCGACTTTTGTTTTGATCCACCGGCCGAGCATATAGATCAGCACGGCAAGTCCGGTTGTCTGAATCAGATCAAGCTGAATTGTCATTTTGTTCTCCCTCCCTGAAATGGATTCATCTTTACGGACTCACTATAGACTGTTACAATTCATTTGAATAACGAATGATTTATATATTAATTATCGTATTTTTCGATATTTATGGAGGAGTATGAATTTCGAACAGATCGAATCGTTTCTGGCTGTCGTAGCCAGCGGCACAATATCCGCTGCAGCCGAGTCATTGTATGTCTCCCAGTCCACAATCAGTTCCCGGATCATGCAGCTGGAAAATGAACTGGGGGTTCAGCTGCTGATCCGCCGGCAGGGTCACCGGAATGTTGAACTGACCTCACATGGTGAGTCATTTATTCCGCTTGCCAACCAGTGGGATACACTGTTCCGTGAAACCCGTGCCCTGCAGATGGAACCGGAAGTCAGAAAACTGGCCATTGCCAGTGTGGACGCGGTCAACAATTATACGTTTACGAGTCTTTACAGCCGGTTTGTGAGAGCCTGTCCGGATATCCACCTGGAGCTCAAGACCCACCACTCCAATGAAATCCATGCCCTGGTGGAAAACCGCACGGCGGATATCGGTTTTGTCTACAGTTCTGCCGCCTGGCCTGATCTGATTTCCGAGCCGGTGTACAGGGAACTGATGTATCTGGTCTGCCGCGGTGACAGTTCTTATCATGACAATATCACCTGTGCCGAGCTGGAGGTGCGCAATGAGGCTTTCCTGAATTGGGGTCCGGACTACAAGCGCTGGCACGATGCCCACTGGAGTCCGTACCAATCCCCGTTTATCACTGTCAATACCGGTTCAATGCTGCGCCACTATCTGGATGCCCCGCAGCGCTGGGCTGTAGCCCCGATGTCAGTTATTGAAGCCATGCACGAGGAGCGTAATCTGGTTTATTACACCATCCAGAATGGTCCCAGCCCCCGCATCTGCTATAAAATCACCAGCCGGTTTCCTTCCCCTACCCGGATCAAGGCCATCCGGCAGTTTGAGGAAGAAATGCTGAATTATATCCGGAATGATTCCAGTGTATGTATCTATGAAGACTGGATGTTCGGCTCGAATATCTGGAAAGAAGAAAAATAACCGGTTTCCCGGTTATTAATATGCTCAGCCGCCCAGTGTGGCCCGCTCCGCCGGCACCAGGTCAATGGATTTCCATGTGCCCGGACCCTTGGTCTTCAGGTCATGAAGCCGGATCTCCGGGTTTTTCTTTTTCAGGAAGGCCGCCAGACGTTCTGCCTGCTGCGGGGTCGCCACCTGGGTGTCATATGTCTTCCCCCTGATGGTCAGCCGGACAGCCCGCTTGCCTTTTTTGCCGATCAGCAGTTCCGCGTCCGTGATGCCGGAATAATCATCCTCAATGACATCACCCCGGGCATAAGCCGCCATCCGGTTCTCCAGAAAAAACACATAGCCCAGCACCACGGCGTTCTTGTATTCGCTCTGTTTTTTGATATTGTCCAGCTGTCTGCCAGTATGCATGCGGTCCCGGACATACAGGACCAGGATTACCACGACCATGGCCGTGCAGCCCATAATCACATACCGCAGCCAGTCCAGAAACAGCTTGCCGTTGATATATGCCAAAGTCAGAATTAAGGCGGTCAGGGCAAACTCAGCCAGTACATACCGCATGGCAATGAACCCCGCAACATATTTACGTAACATGAACCGGAATCTCCTTTTATACAATAACTCTAATATTATACATGGATTTTTCTGTTTTCCTACCCTTTCAGGCGTCCCATGGATGCCGGGTCCGATACAATTTTCCGGATATCCTCTGCCATCTGTTCCGGATCTTCCAGCAGGGTGACGTAACCGCGCAGGGAAGCTGCCTTGATCCGCAGCGGGGCACAGCCCGGGTTGACATAGATGCGGCCCCTGCCCTTGCTGTTGCGCGCTTCCTGCATCAGATTGGCCCCGGCCGAGTTGCCGTCAAGGGCTGCCAGCACAAACGGCCGGCGCTCGAAAATCTCATAATTGAAACTCTTGTACAGGCCCATCGGCGAGGCTTCGATGGCAATCCGGACCTCCACCCCGGCCTGCTTCAGCCGCCGGACTTCCTCCGGCCGCAGTTCTGCCGGGACAACCGCAAAGATCCGGAAACCCCTGTCATTGTGCTCCAGCAGGTATTTTTCATATCCGCTCAGCGTATGCCCGATGATGAAGAACACTTCCTCCGGATCCAGCCGCAGCAGGGCATCCACTGCCGCTTTCCCGGCTTTGCTCATGCGGGTGTGCCGGCCCCGGTTGTTGAAGCTGCCCCCGGCCACGATCACCGGGAACCGGTTCCAGGGCATTTCGTGCACCTGCCCGGCCAGTTCCTTCGCCGCCTTGAGATTTGTGCCCGCGCCGGCCGGATGGTCCCTGTTTTCATTTACCGCCGGATCCGCTGCCAGGATTTCTTCCAGGGTCATTGTCCCCGACAGTCCGGCAAAAATTTCCTGCTTGCGGGCAAACGCCTGCCGGCTTTCCGCCAGGATTTCCGCCTCGGTCTGCCGCATTTTCTGCAGATCCTCCCGGCTCAGGGCCAGCAGTTTTTCCAGGGCGAGCTGCTCGTCCATGCTTGCCGTCCCGTACAGCGCGCCGCCGTCGGTCCCCTGTACGCAGCGGATCCCCGCCCGCAGATACTGCTTCAGCGGATGACTCTTCAGGTTGTTCAGGTTATTGAGCCGGACATTGGAAGTGATCTGGAATTCGAGAACTGCGCCGCCTTCCTTCAGGTCACTGATCAGCTGCCGGCCCTTCGCGCTGCGCAGCGCTGCTGTATACAGACCATGGCCGATACGCACCTTCGGCATCGGCTGTCCGGGGGCCAGGGCTTCCCTGACACAGCGGATACTGTCAGCCACATTGTCCTTCATGCTGTCGTTTTCCCCGGCATGGATGCGGATGACAAACGTATTGTCATCTGCCGCGATTTTTACCAGTTCCCGGATGACCGGCCGCAGTTCAAGGATACTGTTGATCTCTTCCCCGACAATATCCGCGCCGGCCACATACGGATCCTTCGCGATGCCCCGCAGCACCCGGATATTCTCTTCCAGGTAGTCGGCCGCGGTCACATTGTCCCGGACGATGGTCAGCGGGATTCTGCGGATCGCCGCCAGGAACCTGAGCAGGACTCCTGTTTCCTGTTCGATCTTCGGCATGACGGCATGGACCTGCCGGAGCATTTCCACTGCCTGGTGCCGTTTCACCAGGGTCGTATCGCTGATCTCGGCATAGTCGATGCCCTGGCGCCGGTAACCCCGGGCCGTCCAGAGCAGCTTGTCCTGAAACAGCGTATTGCCCGCGTAGATGCCGGCATGATCCGCCTGCATCTGCTGAACGGCCGCGGCGATGTCACGGTCGGGAATCTGCGTGATGTCCCGCAGTTCCACCGGCTGTTCGTGGGGCTGCCCTTTAGTGAAGACATACCGGTACAGATAGACTTTTTCAAGATTCGTAAAGACAGCCTGACCGTCCTTCAGGATGGCCAGCGACGTCCTGATCCGCGGGATGTTGTATGCCGCCTTGTCAGGGTTCTGCAGGATCAGTGCCGCAAAATTGATCCAGGTGTGATCATCGATCTTCCGCTCCAGATATTTGCCGCTCAGCCCGCTGTCCGCAAACTGCGCTGCTGTCCGCTCCCGCTGCCGGTCCAGTTCTTCCGCCTGGGCCGCACCCAGCCGCAGGCCCAGCTTGCGCACATAGTACAGGGGATAGCGGATCTGGTGATAAATCCCCAGCGCAATCAGGATATCCGGCCGCAGATTGGCGTTCATGTGCGTATGCAGGTCTGTGCGGAACTTGTATTCCCGGGGTATATAGCTCTTGATGATGGTTCGCTGGATATCGAGCCGGTAATCCTTGGTCTGACTCATCAGGGTCTTGGATATGGCCGGGATTGAGGCTTTCATCTCGATTGTCCCGTCCGGAAAGATGTTGGCAGTCTTTGTGCCGCCGAGCCGGAAGATATAGATTTCCCGGTTCTGCGCGTCAATGTAGCACGGCACCTTCCCGCGGATGACCTTCAGCCCGTTTTCATCTTCACTTAACGGCAGGCCGCACAATCCGGCCAGGTTGGTGATCAGGTTGCCGGTATGGTGGTTCGGGGTCCTCAGGGTATAGGAAAGTTCGCCCTGATCCATGTCCAGGTCAACGATGATGTCTTTTTCCTCATCCAGATAAAACTGTCCGAAATATGTCATATACCGCCTCCTGATTAACGGAGAGGATAGCACAGGATATCCGGCCGGTTCAAGCCGCAGCAGCCCGCTTTTGTAAAATATGTTTTGTTATAATAAATATAATCAGTAAAAAAACGGAGGTGGAACAATGATTTACAGAGATTTCAAGGATCTGAAGCTTTCCATGCTGGGGTTCGGCACTATGCGTCTGCCCCTGAAGGAAGACCAGTCCATCGATGAAGATCTGGTGGCGGAGATGACAGACTATGCCCTGAGCCACGGGATCAACTATATCGATACGGCCTGGCCGTACATGAACAACCGTTCGGAAGCCGTCATGGGCCGGGTGCTGCAGAAGTATCCGCGGGACAGCTACTATCTGGCCACGAAGTATCCCGGACACATGATCGCCGAAACCTATGATCCGGCTGATATCTTCGAACGCCAGCTGAAGAAGTGTCAGACAGACTACTTTGATTTCTACCTGCTCCACAATGTCTATGAAAACTCCATCCAGGTCTATAAGGATCCGCGCTGGGGCATCATTGATTATTTCATCGAACAGAAGAAACAGGGCCGCATCAGGCACCTGGGCTTCTCCTGCCACGGGGATGTCCCGCTGCTGAAGCAGTTCCTGGATGAATACGGGGACGCGATGGAA
>JAEEGL014197632.1_pt1 | contig 16242 bp, 10 predicted proteins | sample 9134231 | NCBI WGS metagenome assembly JAEEGL01 (sample SAMN16246548, study PRJNA631951) | gut metagenome | biome: gut microbiome; feature: rumen; material: fiber-attached | host: Bos | place: Iran: Karaj | collected 2018-10
GAGCAGATCCTCAACGTAGGCGCTGAGAACGGGTCGCCGGTGCATCCCGTTGATCCGGCGGCGCGCATCGTCTGCCCCGCCGCCCAGGATGGCGGCGTCAAAGCCGCCCTTTTGTGTTTGGGGAAGCAGCGGCCGCCTCAGTCATAGACCTCCGCTTCGGCGGAGAGAAGCTCCCCGCTGCGGGTAAACTCCAGAGTGAGCGACCACTCCGGGGCTGCATCGAAGATGCAGTCGCCCATGTCGAGCTCCAGACGGTTCCGGCTCTTCAGAGGCGGCGTGACGAAGCTGGGCTCCATCCGTGCATGGTCGTCCTCCGGTTCACTGGTGTGCAGCAGCACCACCCGGGTCTGCCCGGCGGGGATACGCGCTGTAAAGTTGGCCAAACCCATGAACTCATCTTCATTGAGCCTGGCGTACACGTCGTGGGAGCTCAGCCAGCGATCCTCCCGGCCGGTGTTTTCCGCCAGCAGGTAGACGGAGAGGCCGTCATCCGTATTCACGCCCAGCAGCTCAAACCGCAGCTCCTCCGCTGTCCAGCTGGTGCCTATGGCTGCGCCCTTCATGGGCGTCTCCGGAAGGCCGGTGCTGAAACGGAAGACGCGCGACCAGATGAACCAGGGGTAATCATAAAAGTATCCCACGCCGCAGCGCATGCTGAAGGAGAAGCGCTCCTCCTCCCGCTTCCCCAACTGTACGGAGGGATCCGCCTCCGTCCGGAAATGCTGGACGCCCATGACCGGAACGGAAGCCGTGGCGGCGTTCCGGCGCAGATAAATCAGGGGCAGCCAGTTGTCCCCGCCGTCCGGAAGATCCAGGCCGAAGCCGAAGTAGGTGTTCGACGAGTAATTCCGGACCACAAAATCCAGCTCGGCATACTGCCGCTTCCCCAGCTTCACGTCCCGCACCGGCGAAGAGAGCGCGATCTCAAAGGCGGGGCAGGAGAACAGCCGCTCCTCCCCGGAGGGGGCAAGCGCTGCCAGGGGCCTCTGCTGCGGGTCGATCTCATAGAGGCGGACGGCGCCGGCGCCGGACGCCTCCGACCAGCCGTGGGCCTTGACGAAGGCCGCATCTTTTTCCAGACTGCCCGCGGATTTGAGCGTGACGCCGCAGCGCCCCGCGTCCCTGCCGGGCAGGGAGAGGGCGAGGGTGCTGCTCTGCGCGGCCATGCGCTGATATTTGCCCTGGAGACCGAACTGGATCTCGCAGTTCAGATCCAGTTCCGGGTATGTGAGGGTCAGCCCGTCCTGCAGCACAAAGACCGTGGACACGATGCGGCGGCTGTGCGCCTCCACCACCCCCAGGGGGCAGCAGCCGTAGAGATAATAGTTGTCCCAGGGCTCCAGCGTCTCCCCGCCGGAGCGGAGCGTATCATCGAAGCCTAACTGGATGTCGGCGTCCCCGTCGTTTTCCACCAGCAGGTTCAGCGTGAGCACCTCCCCGTCCCGGACTACGCTCAGAACGGTGACGGAGACATGGTTGCCCTCCAGCAGTACGATGCCGTCGCTCTTCTGCGGGGAGATCACGGGGGCGGCGTTCAGACGCAGCACCCAGTCCTCCGTGGTGTAGGACGTGGAGGGAAAGCTGTAGTCTTCCATCGAGATGTCAAAACGCAGCCGGATATAGTCGCTGAAAAAGGGATCCGCGTCCACATGCTGCAGAACGTCAAGGGGGACAACGAGATCCTCCTCCGCCGTCTCCTTCGGCTCCAGCTCCAGAGAGAAGGCGCCCGTCAGCTCGGTGGAGCAGATCTCACAGGTGTTCAGGCTGATCTGAACCCGATACTGGGTGCGGTTTTTCGCCGAGATGCGGATGCGGAGCCGACCGGGTCCGTCCGGATCCGGCTCCTGTACGGAGCCCAGGGCGGTCAGCCTCACGTCCCCGGTGTCCATTGTCTGTCCGTCGGCGGCGTGGGCGGAGACCGGCAGACTCAGCAGCAGGCAGAGCGCGAGCAGCAGCGAGGTCAGTTTTTTCATGAGAAGCGCCTCCCGGATGATGTTGGATGGGAAGGGGATGCCGAAACAGCCCGCGCAGAGCGCGGGTTGTTTTCTTCTTTTACAGGTCAAAAAGCGTGATCTGGTTGCTCTCCGGCATCTCGCCCAGGGCGCCGAGGCTGCGCAGCTGGTCGATGTGCGCGGTGGAGACCTTGGGGCAGGCGGCGGAGAGCTCCTGCACGGAGATGAAGCGTCGCCCGCTCTCGCCCGCGTGCTGCAGATCCTGAGCCGCAGTGTCGCCCAGGCGGGAGAGGGCCACGAAGGGCGGCCGGAGCTTTCCGTCTTCGGTGATCAGGAACTTCGTGGCGTGGGAGGCGTAGAGGTCGATGGGGGCAAAGAGGAAGCCCCGCATGTTCATCTCGTACACGGCCTCCAGGGTGACCAGCAGGTCCTCCTCGTTGGCGCTGAGATTGGGCCGTCTGTGCATCTCGTTGATCCGGCGGCGCACGTCGTCGGCTCCGCCGCACATGATAGCCGCGTCGAAGCCGCCCTTCTGGCTGCGCCGGTAGAAGTAGGCGGAGTAGAAGGCCAGGGGCTCGTGCACCTTGAACCAGGCGATGCGGAAGGCCATCATGACGTAGGCCACCGCGTGGGCCTTGGGGAAGAGGTAGGCGATCTTGCGGGCCGACTCGATGTACCACTCGGGCACGCCCAGGGAGCGCATCTGCTCCTCCGCGTCGTCCGGGAAGGAGCCGGTTTTTTTCACCTTGCCCTTGCGCACCGCCTCCATGGTCTTGAAGGCCAGGGAGGGCTTGATGCCCACGGAGATGAGGTAGAGCATGATATCGTCGCGGCAGCCGATGGTCTCGTTGACCGAGGCGATCCCGTTTACGATCAGGTCGTGGATGTTGCCGGCCCACACGTCCGTGCCGTGGGAGAAGCCGGAGAGGCGGATCAGGGTGTCAAACTGTTTCGGCTGGGTGTCCACCAGCATCTGGCGGGTGAAGGGGGTGCCGAACTCCGGCACGCCGATGGTGCCCGTGCGGCCGATGATGGGGTCGTCGTCCGGCAGGCCCAGGGCCGCGGGCGAGGTGAAGATGGACATGGTCTCCGGGTCGGACAGGGAGATCTCCTTGGCGTCCACCCCGGTCACGTCCTCCATCATGCGGATCATGGTGGGGTCATCGTGGCCCAGCTCGTCCAGCTTCAGGAGGTTTGCCTCCATGCAGTGGTACTCAAAATGGGTGGTGATGATATCGGAGTTGGGGTCGTCCGCCGGGTGCTGGACCGGGCAGAAGTCCGTCACGTCCTTGTCCTGGGGGATGACCACGAGACCGCCGGGGTGCTGGCCCGTGGTGCGCTTGATGCCCACCAGTCCCAGGGACAGGCGGTTTTCCTCCGCCTTGGTGGCCTGGATGCCGCGCTCCTCCAGATACTTTTTCACATAGCCGTAGGCGGTCTTCTCGGCCAGGGTGCCGATGGTGCCGGCCCGGAACACGTGGTCGGAGCCGAAAAGCACCTCGGTGTACTTATGGGCCTTGGCCTGATACTCTCCCGAGAAGTTCAGATCGATATCCGGCGTCTTTTCATTTCCCGGAAAGCCCAGGAAGGTCTCAAAGGGGATATCGAAACCGTCCCGGTTCATGCGTGCGCCGCAGTCCGGGCAGTCCTTCTCCGGCATATCCGCACCGCAGCCGTAGCTGCCGTCGGTGACAAACTCCGAATGACAGCACTTGGGGCAGACGTAGTGGGGCGGCAGGGAGTTGACTTCGGTGATGCCGGACATGTAAGCCACGATGGACGAGCCCACGCTGCCCCGGCTGCCCACCAGGTAGCCGTTCTCCAGGGAGTTTTTCACCAGCTTCTGAGCGGACATGTAGATCACGTCGTAGTTGTGGTCCAGGATGGTGTTCAGCTCCGTATCCACCCGCTTCCGGACGATCTCCGGCGGATTCTCCCCGTAGATCCGGTGCATTTTGCCGTAAACCAGATCCCGCAGCTGCTGGGCCGAGTTCTCGATCCTGGGTGGGAAGAGCTCCTTGGGCAGCAGTTCGATCTCCTCCACCTGGTCTGCGATCGCCCGGGTGTTGGTGACGACCACTTCCCTGGCCGTGTCCTCCCCCAGATAGGCAAACTCCGCCAGCATCTCCTCGGTGTTCCGGAAATAGATGGGGCAGTCCCGGTCCGCGTCAGAGAATTTCTTGGCCGCCTGGAGGATCTTGCGGTACTGCTCGTCCTCCGGGTCCAGGAAGTGTACGTCGCTGGCGGCGATGACGGGCTTGCCCGTCTTCCGTCCCAGGTCCAGGATCGTGCGGTTGTACTCCTGCAGCACCGTCACGTCCTTGACGCGGCCGTTGTCCACCAGAAAGCCGTTGTTGCAGATGGGCTGGATCTCCAGGTAGTCGTACAGCTCCGCGATCTTCCGCAGCTCCCGCTCGGAGGCGCCGCGCATGACGGCCCCGTACAGCTCGCCCATTCCGCAGGCGGAGCCCACCAGGATCCCCTCCCGATACTGCTGCAGCAGGCTCTTGGGCACGATGGGGGTACGATGGAAGTATTTGAGATAGGACTGGGAGATCATTTCGTAGAGATTCTTCAGTCCCTTGCGATCCTTCACCAACAGGACCATGTGCCAGGTCTTGGCCATGTCCGTGCGCCGCAGGGTGTGGTAGACCGCCTCGATGTCGTCCACGGTCTTTGCCCCCTGATGGCGCAGCATGGGCAGGAACTTGTCCATGATGCGCGCCACCACCAGCGCGTCGTCCGAGGCGCGGTGATGGTTGAACTGGGGCAGGCCCAGATGGTTGGAAACCACGTCCAGCTTGAAGCGCTTCAGCTCCGGCAGCAGGGCCTGGCTCAGGGCCAGGGTGTCCAGAAACACCGGGGAGAAGCGGATGCCCTGCCGCTGGGCCGCGGCGGTCATGAAGCCCACGTCAAAGTGGGCGTTGTGCGCAGCAAGGGGCCGGTTCCCCGCAAAACGCAGGAACTGCTCCATGGCCTCCTTCTCCCCCGGCGCGTCGGCAACGTCGCTGTCCCGGATCCCGGTGAGCTCGGTGATGTTGGCGGGGATGTGCATGCCCGGGTTCACAAAGGTGTTGAAGGTCCCGCGGATCTCGCCGCCGGAGAAGATCACCGCGCCGATCTCGGTCATCCGGTCGTCCCGGGCGTTGAGCCCCGTGGTCTCGATATCAAATGCCACGAACTCCGTGTCCAGGGGCAGCTTGGACTTGCCGATCACGGCGGCGTTGCCGTCCATGTCGTTGAGGTAATAGGCCTCCATGCCGTAGATGATCTTGACCCCGTGCTTTTTCCCGGCCTTCCACATGTCCGGGAAGGCCTGGGCGCCGCCGTGATCCGTCACCGCGATGGCGGGCATGCCCCAGTAGGCGGCCCGCTTTACGATGGCCTCGGGATCCGTCAGCGCGTCCAGTGTGGAAAAGCGGGTGTGCATGTGCAGCTCCACGCGCTTTTCCGGGGCGTTGTCCGGGCGCACATACTTCTTGCCCTTCATGATGTTCCTGGGGTCCAGGATCATGTCGTCGTCGTACTTGGACCAGACGATCTCTCCCTGGACGATCAGGTGATCGCCCTTTGCCACCCGGTCGATGACGCCGCGGTCGTCCTCCAGCCGGAGGAAGCGGGAGACGCGCACCGTATTGGTGTAGTCCGTGAGATCGAAGCCCAGCACCGCGCCGCCGCCGCGGGTGGTGCGGCTGGTCACGGCCACCACGTCCCCCTCCACGGTCACACGGCCGCTCTCCAGCGTCAGGGTGTTCATGGGCACGGGCTTCTGCTTGATGGCCTTGCCGAAGAGCAGGTCCCCTTTGAGCGGCTCCTTCCCGCCGGAAGCGCCCGGAGCGGAGGCGGCGGACGAGGCTTTCACGGTCCGGGGATAATCCGGTACCAGCCCCACGCCCTGCAGGCCGTATTCACTTTTCAGCCGCTCGGTGATGGCCGTCACGTCCACGATGGAGGGCATGGCGGCAAAGCGGGCGGAGACCGTCATGGTCCGCTCCCGCGCGTCCACCTGCACGTCCGTCACCCAGGCCTTGTCCAGGCCTCCGGCCATGGGCAGCAGGTCCCTGCAGCCGGGGAATATGGTCAAAAACGGAGTATGGTCAGCCATGGTTGCATACTCTCCTCAAAGGAATCAGTAGTATCGTTCAGCCCCGCTCGATGAGCTCCAGGAGCTTGCCCAGCAGCTGGTCGTAGTCGTAGGTACCCACGACCTGCCCCTTCCGGAACAGCAGGCCCTTGTCCTTGCCGCCGGCAATGCCGAAATCCGCCTCCCGGGCCTCTCCCGGCCCGTTCACCACGCAGCCCATGACGGCCACGGTGATATCCTTGTTCAGGTCCCGCACCAGGGGCTCCACCCGCTCGGCCAGGCCGATCAGATCGATCTCCGTGCGGCCGCAGGTGGGGCAGGAGACGAATTTGACGCCGCCTCTGCGCAGCCCCGCCGCCTTCAAAATGGCGATGCCCGCGCTGACCTCCTTCACCGGGTCGGCGGTCAGGGAGACGCGGATGGTGTCGCCGATGCCCTCGGACAGCAGGGTCCCGATGCCAACGGCGGACTGGATGGTGCCGTTCCACTCGGTGCCGGTCTCAGTGACGCCCAGGTGCAGGGGGTATTCGAAGCACTCGGCGGCCATGCGGTAAGCGGCGATGGTCAGGGGCACGGTGGAGGATTTCAGCGAAAGGGCAATATCCTCAAAGCCGAAGCGGGTGAGCAGCTCCACATGTCCCCTGGCGCTCTCCACCATGGCCTCCGGGCAGGGATGTCCGTATTTCTCCAGCAGGGGCTTTTCCAGGCTCCCGGTGTTGACGCCGATGCGGATGGGGATGCGCCGTGCCCTGCAGGCCTCCGCCACCGCCTTCACGTTCTCGGGGCCGCCGATGTTGCCGGGATTGATGCGGATCTTGTCGATGCCCCGCTCCGCCGCCAGCAGCGCCAGGCGATAGTCGAAATGGATGTCCGCGACCAGGGGCACGTCCACCTGTTCCCGGATCTTCTCGATGGCCAGGGCCGAGCGCTCGTCCGGGATGGCCAGACGCACGATCTCGCAGCCCGCGGCGCGCAGATCCTTGATCTGCTGCACGGTGGCATCCACGTCCCAGGTCTTGGTATTGCACATGGACTGGACCGTGACGGGCGCGCCGCCGCCGATCAGGGTATTCCCTACGCGGATCTGTCGGGTTTGTTCTCTCGTTCTCATGCCACGCACCTGCCTGTATCAAAATCACAATTTAAAATTATACCATGTTCCGCACCGTCTGGCAACGGTGAAAACGAAGAGGAACTGCCCGGCTTGCCGGGCAGTTCCTTTACACGGGATTCACGTGGATCATGATATGTTTGACTTTGGGGAAGGCCGCCTCGATATCGTCATGCACCTGCTCGGCGATGGCGTGGGCCTCCGCCAGGGGCAGGCCGCCGTCCACGGCGATCTCCATCTCGATGTAGATGCGGCTGCCGAATTCCCGGGTGCGCAGCAGATCGATCCGCTGCACCGCGTCCTGGCGAAGCGCGCACAGACGGATGGCGTCCTCAGTCTCCTCGTCGCAGCTGTGATCCACCATTTTGTTCACAGCGTCCCGGAAAATGTCGAAGGCCGCCTTGCCGATGAAGGCGCAGATGACCACGCTGGCCAGGGGGTCCAGCACGGGAAAGCCCATACGCGCCCCCACGATGCCGATCAGGGCGCCAATGGAGGAGAGGGCATCGGACCGGTGGTGCCAGGCCTCCGCCATGAGGGCCGTGGAGTCCAGCTTTTTCGCCCAGCGCCGCACGTACTGGAACAGCGTCTCCTTGGCCAGAATGGAGATCACCGCCGCAACGACCGCCAGAACGCCGGGGGCCGCCAGCTTGCTCCGGTCGGACAGGATCTTCGTCACGCCCTCGTAGCCGATGGCGAGGCCGGTGATCAGCAGGATCACCGACAGGATGATGGCCGCCACGCACTCCAGCCGCTCGTGGCCGTAGGGATGCTCCTTGTCGGAGTCCTTGCCGGAGAGCTTCATGCCGATGATCACCACCACCGTGCTGAACACGTCGGACGCGGAGTGGACGGCGTCGGAGATCATGGCGCCGGACCGGGCCAAAAGGCCCGCCGCCAGCTTCGCCAGAGTCAGAAGGACGTTGACCAGGATGCTCAGCTTGGAGACCCGGATGGCCGCCTGTGATGTGTTTTCCATAAGTTTTTCCCTTCCCCGTGTTCCGAAAAAGCAGTACGCCCCCGGAAACAGTAGTTGATCTGCTGTCCCGTGGACGTACCATCCACTATCACATGCGTGACCCGGCTCCCTTGGGCCTGTTCAGTCTGTGTTATTCTATGTGAGATCGCGGAAAAAGTCAACGCCTGTCTGCAAAAAACTTCAGCGCGTCAGTAGCCGAAAGCAACGCCCAGCACGATGAACAGCACCACCAGCGCGAAGTTTGCCAGAAACAGGGGGAAGCTCTTCTTCACCCAGGTCAGATAGTCCACCTCGATCATGGACAGGGAGATGAGCAGCACCGGGGAGGTGGGGAAGAGCACGTTGGTATAGCCGTCGGCAAAGGTGTAGAGCAGCACCAGCATCTGCTTCGACAGGCCCGTAGACACCATGGCCAGCAGGCCCATCACCAGGATGGCCTTGGCCGTGGAGGAGGAGATGAAAAACTCCAGCAGCAGGACGATCAGATAGATCACCAGGGCCACCGTCACGGGGCTGTGGCCGGTGATGAGGAGATTGATCTGATTGACGATGGTGGGCAGCACCATGCCCCGGTCGAATACGAACTTGATGGAGGCCGCCAGGGCGATGAACACGATGGTGGGCAGAGCGCCTGTGAGACCGCTGAGAAAACTCCTGAGTACTGTGGAGAGCTTCCCGCAGGCGATCGTCCCGGCGGCGATACCGAAAATGAGGAAATAGGCGATCAGGATGACCACCGTATAGCCCCGCAGGGCGGCGCTCAGGGAGGAGACGATGATCAGCCCCAGAGCGCAGAGGAGAAACACCGAGTAGACCAGCTTGATCCGTCCCTCGTTCTTCAGCTCTTTCTCCCCGTTCAGCTCGTCGGCGGAGCGGCGCAGGAGCTCGTCGTGGGCGAGGGTATAGCTGGACGCGCCGTTTTTCTGCAGGCGCTTCAGGTAGGAAAACAGGAACAGGATCAGAAGACCGAACATCACCGCGAAGATCAGGATACGGTAGCCGATATGGATCATGGGATTCACGTCAATGATCTCCGAGGCCAGCAGCACGGTGAAGGGGTTGGTGATGGCCCCGGCAAAGCCGAAGCCGCAGGCCAGGATGCAGCAGATAAAGCCGGTGAAAGAGTCATAGCCCACCGCGACACACAGGGCCGTGACGATGGGGAGCATGGTGAGCATCTCTTCGAACAATCCCAGGAAGGAACCGAAGCAGTAGAACAGAAAGGCGATCAGCGTCACCAAGAGCCTGCGCCTGTCCCGGAAGCGCTGGGATACGCCGCCCACCAGGGCCCGGATCCCGCCCACGTCGCTCATCACCTGGAAGGCCGCGGAGATCACGAACAGGAACAGGGACAGCATGATCAGCGTCAGCCCGTCGGAGGAGGTGAAGACCAGGATCGGAGCGAAAATGCCCTGCAGAAGAGGGATCCCGCCCAGATCGTCCCGCCTGACGTATTCCAGATAATTGGTGCTCCCGTCCTCCAGAACGCCGAACTCGCCCTTGGGCACCAGATAGGTCAGCACGATGGAGACGACCAGCAACGCGGCCAGCAGCGCCGTGACCTGCAGAAAGGTCTTTTTGTTGATATTGATCAGGGTCTTGCCCGCTTCTTTTTCTCTCACGTCTTTTCCCTCCGATCACAGCTCCCGGTCCTCTGCGCTGTCAGCATGTCAACGAGCAGGCCCCAGCGCGCCGTCTGCTGCGGGTTTTCCCGGGGATAGAAATAGTACAGCTCGCCCTCGTGGTACAGCTCGAATTCCTCCCCGCAGGAAAAGGCCAGGGCGGGCATCTGGGCCGTGGGGATGGAGAAGTCCGTCTTGTCCGAGCGGTAGGAAAAGGCCTCCGCCGTGAGCCGGCACTCCCCCTCCTCCCGGCGCACGGGACCGCCGTTCGCGCCGAAGATCCTGGTGTCCACCCGGGCGGAGAGATCGATCCCTCCCAGTCCCGGCGCTTCCAGGGCGCGGATCCGGTCGTAGTACTCCGGGATCGTCCCCGCGCCGTCGGAAAAATGATAGTGCTCGTCCAGGCGGTGCCGTGCGCCGCAGGCGGTGCAGAAGAGCTCGCTGCCTGCGCTGCGGGTGGTATAGAGCGCCCCGCAGTCGGCGCAGCGATAGAGGATGTTTTCCAGCCCCTCCGCCCTGTCCCGTCGGGGATAGCGTTGATCGGTCTGTCGGGACGCATCCTGATAGAGGACGGAGGCGATGAGCTCGTCGATCTCTCCGGCGGTCATCCGGCGCAGCTCCTCGCCTTTGACGACCCGCTCCACCTTCACCGTGATCCGGGAGCGGAAGGCGCGTTTTCGCCATTTTGGCTTGGCGTAATATGCTCCGCTCAGCCGCACCAGCACCAGGTCCGCGCCCAGCTTCTTATACAGGGCGCCCCCCTGTTCCACGATGGGATTGCTGCGCCCGTCGGGCGACAGACGCCCCTCCGGGAAGATCACGATGGGGTAACCCTTGCGGATGGTACGCAGGATCCCCACGGCGGTGCCCATATCTCTGGTGAAGAGCTTTTTGGACACGATCCCCGCCGGTCGGGACATGGCCCGCAGCACGGGTCGGGTGCAGTAGTACTCGTTCACCAGATAGCTGGGGCGGCGGGGATGCTTCAATTTGGACAAATAGTAGTAGTCAAAAAAGGACTCGTGGTTGCACAGCAGGATATAGGGGGCCTCAGCCTCCCGCAGCCGCTCCTCCTCCAGGCAGATCTTCCGTCTGCCCCCCAGCCACAGGGCGGAGATAAAGAAGATGAGGCTGTACATGAGAGAGTCGGGCGTGCCCCATTTCCCCCGATACCGTCGGATCAGGGCCAGAAGGAGCGCAGCAAGACCCGCCGCCGCGGCTGCGGCGCAGATCCACGGTATAAACCTCGTCGTCTGACCGATCCCCATCTCTGCTCTCCTGTTCCCTCAGCGGTGGACGTACATCCTCGTCAGATCCGGCTCTCCGTCGCCCTGGACCATGCACAGGAACTCCCAGCCGTAGCGCTCGTAAAAGCCCGTGTGGTCCGTGACCAGATACAGGGGGCTCACGCCCTTTGCCCGCATGTCCTCCACGACGAAGTCCAGCAGGCGGCCGGCGATGCCCTGCCCGCGGCAGTCGGGCTCCGTGTAGACCGCGCAGACGTTGGGACTCAGATCCTTTCGGTCATGGAAATCATTCTCGATGACGCCAAGGCCGCCCACGATCCGCTCCCCGTCCAGGCAGAGATACCAGCCGTTTTCCGTCTCTCCGCCGAGATACTCCTCCATACAGGCCAGATAGGCCTCCTCGGGGACGCCCCACTTGCTGTGAAACCAGGCCGCAGCCCGTTCCTTCAGCTCAGGCTCCTGCCGCAGCGCAAGGTATCGATACGCGCTCATTTCCTTATTACTCCTTGTTGTTATGTAAACTAAATTCTTTACCAGATGTAGGGCAGGACCTTGTATTTCACCCGTTTTTGATAGTCCCGATAGCCCTCCAGCCCCTCGGAGAGCACCTGTTCCTCGTTGCGCATACGCTTGGCAATGATGGGCAGATACAGCAGCGTCACCGCGAAGGCCAAAAGGGAGCCAAGGATCAGGGGCATGGCCAGAAAGAGCAGGAGCGTGGCGGAGTACATGGGGTGGCGCACGATCCCGTAGAGCCCCGTGTCGATGAGCTTTTGCCCCTCCTGGACCTCGATGGTCCGGGAGAGATAGGCGTTCTCCCGCAGAACCTCGGCGTACAGGGCGTAGGCCAGCAGGAACAGCCCCGCGGCGGTCCAGGACAGCCAGGCGGGCAGGATCTGCCACTGGAAGCGCCGGTTCAGGCCGGCCAGGAGGAAGGCGGCCAGAAACATCAGGCCGCTGAACAGGATCACCGTTTTCTGTTCTCCCTGCTCCTCCTTGGCGTTCAGCCGCTTTTTCAGCAGCTCCGGGCTCTTGGCCATCATGACGAGCCCGGCGAGAAACATGGGGATGAACAGCACGCCCAGCAGCAGCCAGGCCTGCCAGAAATCAAAGGTGCCCGCCGGCAGGAACAGCAGCGCTCCCACCAGTACAAGACCGCAGAAAAACTTCAGCATCGCCTGGGCGAACAATTCCTTCGTCATAGGCTCTCCTCCTCAGCGGCAAAACTCCGCGACCCGGTCCAGAAAGTCCGGGGCCTCCTCATACAGGCCGTGGCTCAGGCCCTCATACATGTACAGCTGACTTCCGGGGATCTGTGAGGCAAGCTCCACAGACGCCTCCCCTGTGACGATCCGATCCTCCGTGCCGCCGATCACCAGGGTGGGACAGGCGATGCGCGGGAGCTGCTCCCAGGCGTCGTGGGTCAGGCAGGACTCCGCCTGGGTCACGAAGCGGTCGAAGCTGGCGGGCTTGCCCAGATTGCCCATGAGGCCGAAGGTGATCTTCGTCTGACGGAGCTTTTGGGGAGAATAGGAGCGCTCCGCGGTGTCCAGCATGATCTCTTTGTATGCGCCGCGCCCCGCCATCTCCAGCCAGCTGCCGATGGCCTCCCGTACGGTGTCGTTGGGGCGGCCGAGGGTCACGGCAAGCACCAGTTTTGCCACCTTGTCCGGGTGATCGAGGGCCAGCCACTGGGCGATCATACCCCCCTGGGATACGCCCACCACCGCCGTTTGGGACAGGCCGAGCGTTTCCATGGCCTCGTTCAGATCCTCCGCCATTTCCCGGGTGGTCATGTGCGCCGGCAGCTCTCTCCGTCGGCTGAACACGTAGACCGTGAAGTCCCCGGCCAGCGCACGGTAGAGAAGCGCAAAGGGCATGGCCATGCCCTTCACCGTTTTGAGCCCGTCGCCCACGCCGGGGATCATCGCCAGGACCCGCTCCCCGGAGCCGAAGCGGATATAATCCATGCTGCCCGTTTTCAGCTGCAGGCAGCCGTTTTTGGCGTTCAGCATCCTGTTTTCCCCTTTCCGCGCCGTATCAAGCGTCCTTTTTGGGCTTTTTCTTCCAATTCGTCAGATCGAAGCTGATCTCCAGCAGTTCCCGGATGAGCGCGTCCTCCGCGCTCCCGTCCAGCAGGATCGTGACCCAGTGATCCTTGTTCATATGGTAGCCGGGGAGGATCCCCTGCTGCTTCCGATAGGCGTCCATCAAGAGCGGGCCGCATTTCACGTCCACGATGTCCACCGTACCCTCCCGCCGGATCCCAAGGCGCTGATAGGGCACGCGCATGGCCACGGCGAACCACTTCCGGTTCCCGCTGTGGCGAAAAATGAAGTTTTCATCGTCCCAGGGATACTCCGCTTCCGTAGAATACCGCTCCGCCACGTAGCGGATCAAGCCGTCCTTCGTCATTTCCGCGTCCTCCGGACAATTTGGAACTTTTCTTTGTTATCATATCAGATTCCCCCGCAAAACACAAGGATTCCAACGCGTCCCTCCCCGCGGAAAAGTCAGATCCCCGTGAAACCGTCGTTTCACGGGGATCTGACTTTGAGATACGCCGCATGGTACATTTTTTCGTTCCGGGAACTCAAAGGCGTTCCGGGTATCTCTCCTCCGTCAGACAGGGACGTCAGTCTTTTCCCGCCGCTTCCGAAACAGGAGCTCCGAATACAACGCGGCGCAGATCAGCAGGATCAGCGCGGCCGTGGGGAGATAACCGCCCAGCACGGCGCAGCGGCTGCGCCAGAAGGCCAGCGCCGCCAGGCCCAGCAGCCCCGCCAAAGCCCCAAGGACGACGCCGGGCATGCGTGTTTTCTCCCTGGGGGACAGGACCAGCGCGGCAAGGGCAAGCAGCCCCGCCAACAGCAGGACGCCGGCCACCGGGCGCGACACGTCGCCTGCCTTTTCCGTCCGCTGCAGCAGTTCGCCGTAATAACGCTCCGCAGCGTCCAGCACCTCAAAGGGACCGGGATGCTCGGGCAGCCGGTCCTTGAAGCCCTGCTCCGCTTTCAGGAGCCCGACGCCCTGTCCCAGGCGCTCCATCTCGTCGCTGAGCTGGTCCAGCGCGGCCAGGCTTTCATTGAGGGCCTCCAGATTCTCCGCCAGCAGCTGCCTGCCCTCCTCCAGTTTTTCCCGGTTTTCGGACAGCTCCGTCTCCCCTTCCTCCAGCTGCTGCTGGGCCAGGTACAGCTGGTAGCCGGCCGCGTTGATCTGTCGCTTGCCCTCCTCCAGCTGCGCATAACCGTCGTCCAGCTGCTGCTTTCCTTCGGTCAGCTGCTGCTCCGCTTCCGCCAACTGCGCCTCGGCCTCCGCCAGCTGGGCATAGCCGTCGTCCAGCTGCTGTTTGCCCTCGGCCAGCTGCGCCTCGGCCTCCGCCAGCTGCGCCTCGGCCTCCGCCGCCTGGGCGTAGCCGTCGTCCAGCTGCTGCTTTCCCTCGGCCAGCTGCCGCTCCGCCTCGGCCAGTTGCCCCTGGGCCTGCTCGTATTGGGCCATCAGGCTCTCCAGGCTCATCCCGCCCAGCTGCGTGTCCATCGCAAGACGGGCGGCGTTGAGCTCCGCCTCGATCACGAGCGCCTGGGCAAAGTCCTCCCGGGCCATGGCCTCGTCATACTGCGCCTGCAGCTCGTTGACCCTCTGCTGCAGGGTCAGCGCAGCATTGTACAGAGGCGCGGCCGCATTCATGGCCGCCTGGGCGAGGTTATACTGGGCGAGGCTCTCGTCATAGGCGGCCTGGCCCTCTGCCAGCTTCTGCTGCCCCTCGTCGTAGGCGGCTTTTCCCTCCTCATAGGCGGCAAGCCCCTCGTCATAGGCGGCCTGTCCTGCCGCCAGCTCCTGCCGGGCGGCATCCACCTGGGCCTGTCCGGCCTCATAGGCGGCAAGGCCCTCGTCGTAACGCGCCTGGGCCTCGGCCAGTTCCTCCGCCCCCGCGTCATACTGTCGCTGTGCCTCCGCCAGGCGTGCCTGGCCGTCGTTGTACTGCTCCAGACCGCTCTGGTACAGCTCCTCCCCTTCGGCCAACTGCTGCTCGCCCTCGGCCAGCTTCTGTGACCCCACGTCTTCGGTGACCAACTGCTGGGCAAAATCGTACTTCAACGCATCCAGGTCCTCTCCTTCGGCCTCCAGCTCTTCGGCCAGAGAACGCAGCTCGCCGATCCTTTCCAGGACCTCGCCCACCTGCTGCCGGGTCGTCTCCAGTTCCAGGGCGCCATGTCGCACGGACAGGGGCGCAGCTGCGCAGGCGAAAAGACTCGCCCCTGCCAGCAGCAGCCCCGCCAGGCGCATTCGGTTCCGGACCAGAAAGCCCGGGAGACGAGAGCCGCCCGTGTGCAGCGTGGTGACGGACACGAAGTGATCTCCCAGCAGCAGCACCTGGGGCAGGGCAAAGAGGATCAGTACCAGAGAGATGCTGGTGCCGGTACCCACATAGTAGCCCATGCCGGCGATGATGCACTGGGACACGCCGAAGCCCACCAGGAGCCCTGCGCAGACCATCATGAGCCCCGAGGTGATCACCGTGGGGAAGGCCAGATTCAGGGTCTCGATGATGGCGTCCTTTTTCTCCATCGTCTCCCGCAGCTCCCGATACCGGGAGGACACCACAATGGCATAGTCGATATTTGCGCCCATCTGGATGGCGCCGACGATGATGTAGCACAGGAAAAAGACGTAGTCCCCTTTCAGGGCGGCTACGGCAAAGTTGAGCCAGATGCTGCCCTGGATCACAAGGATCAGCAGCAGAGGCATCCCGAAGGACCGGAAGGTGAAAAAGAGGATCAGCATCACGAGCCCGATGCTCATGAGCCCCACCACCGTGTTGTCGGAGGCGAAGGAATCGCGAAAGCCCAGGGCGCTCACCGAGTCGCCGGTGAGGATCACGCCGTCATCGTAATACTTTGCGGCGATCTGATGGATCCGATCCAGGAAGCGGAAGGTCTCCTCCGACTGGACGGGCAGATCCAGGTCCAGGATCATCCGGCTGTTGTTCTCGCTGGTGAGCTGGGAACGCACCATGCTCAGCTGGTCAAAGAGCTGCCGCACCAGCTCCCGCTGGCTCTCCTCCAGCTCCACGTCTCCTGCCTCCACCCGCTCGTGCAGGAAGAGGAACAGATCCAGGAGCGAGGCCTTGTAGCCCGCCAGATCCCGTTCAACGTCCCGATGGTCCCCCACCTCCGCCGCGTAATAGGCGTAGAGGGCCTTGGCGCTGGTCTCGTCGATCCCCGCGATGCGGGCGAATTCCGCCGA
>JAEEGL014200872.1_pt1 | contig 16242 bp, 10 predicted proteins | sample 9134231 | NCBI WGS metagenome assembly JAEEGL01 (sample SAMN16246548, study PRJNA631951) | gut metagenome | biome: gut microbiome; feature: rumen; material: fiber-attached | host: Bos | place: Iran: Karaj | collected 2018-10
TCCACCCAAAATGGTCGGTAAATCTTTGGTCAACCTGCAATTCCGCGCGCTTACAGGATGTTCAGTTATCGCGCTCATTCAGGATGGACAAACCAAAATTAATCCATCTCCGTTCGAACCATTGCCCGATAATATCGATATTATCATGGTGCTCACCCCCGAAGCCGAAGCCAAATATATGAAACATTTCAATTCCAGCGATTCGGATGATGAAAATAAAGAAAAAGCATGATTCTGCCTTTATCTGACAACCTCTGTGTTCGGGGAATCAACGATGCAGCCCGTGGCTGGAGATCTGCTATCTATCCGGTATTATACGGTATAGGCGCGATCTGTTTTGATCTGGGTATGCTCATACTCGCCATCCCCCTGGCGGTTGTCTTTACCCCGGATCTCGTGATTCATGGTGGCATACATCACGTCGATGCCATGTATCTGGCCATATTTGTGGGGATGGTCTGCAGCCTTTTCTTCGTTTTCCGAAATGCATGCCAACTAATGTGGTGGCGACACATCGAATCAGCGAACCCAAACAACATAAACCGCGGCGAATGGATCAGGGATTTACCTGCAATAATGGGAATCAATGCATTAAGAGATATAGCAGTTTATACATGCAGTGCTTCAAGCATCATCAGCCTGATTGCAATCTTACGCAATCACACAGTTCTGGGTATGCTCATCTTCGCCTTCAGCGGTGTCCTGCTTGTCTGCATCTCTGTATGCTACCCGACTGTGTTAGCCGAACAGCTGACAACAGGAACCGGTGTTATCTCGTCCATTTCTGCAGCCATAAAGAACTTGCGCATCCATCCTTTGCGCGCACTCAGCATACGCATCATGACTTCTTTTCTGCGCATAATGCTTATTGCTTTGGCCGCAATTTATCTAGCGTATGGAAATGGATGGGCCATTATCGGATGTCTTGTGATGCTCTTTATCATCACATCAATCGAACCCGCATTCTGGCTGGCCGCAGTAAACCAGCAAGAGAATGTGCAGAAATAATCGAATATGATCCTGGCGCATGCTCTATTGTGCCACATAACAGCTTTACAACACATATAAAAAAGCACTGTTAAACCAGTGTGGATATAGCTTTCGAACCCGATGTCGGGAAGTACAGGCTTATCGCTTGTGGCTTATAGCTTGTAGTTGTCTAAGGCGCACTATAAGCTATAAGCTAAAAGCCGTGAAGCAAACTACTCTGCATTTTCATATCCACGATCGTTAAACAGAGCCTAAAAAAATCCCCCATGTCATCTCAACAAGGGGGATATACAATATTTATCTTCTGTGTGGTTTCGGGCCGCGTTTATGCGGCACGACTGGGGCATGATGCGGTTTACCTTTATGGCCTTTCGGATGCGCCTTTTTATCAAATTTTGGAACTGGCCCCTTGTGAATCGGATGCCCGGGTGGCGGAGCAAGCGGCCTGTCTACACCATACCCCGCTTTTGCTCTTTCTTTATGCATCTTGTGCGCAGATTTCATCACCTTGCTCTGATTTTTTGCTCTATCCAGCCACGAAATACCAGGCCCCGGATGAGGCTGCGCCATGGCTTCGGTTGCCCCAAAAATGCAAAAAATCAAACCAATGCCACAAAGCCAGCTAAATAATTTATAGTTTCTCATCTCTTGTCTCCCTATGGATTATAGTTAAAACGGACGTTCATCTGTTGCGATGAACCTGATTTGGTAACATCGCAAATATGATGCCAAAAAGAAAATATGTATTAATCATATTGTTCACCACTGGTTCTCAGATTATATCATTTTTACCCATCAAATTGACACAATTCCGATAAAGTAACAATCAAGACATACAACAATAATGATTGTTATGGCCATCGTTAATTACCCAGAAAAAGCAAATGCATACAGCCGGGCAAATCATTCCCCTTCCATCGCCACATTATTTTCCCACTCGCCATTGATGGAGACTATTTCAACATACAAGAGAGGAAACGTCACGAATAACAAAATGGCGAAGTCGCAAGAGACTGCGAACCAAGGAAAGAGCCCCGGCTGAATAGTAACCAGACAATCTTTATAGATTGCAGATGATTATTCCCGATAATTGCGTTATGTATATCCTGGTTGCACTTTTGTCTGTATCAGACATATTCCAAATCGATACAACGAGGTAAATCCATGCATTTTTCACCAATCGTCAAATTGATGTCCTCAGTCGGCGGCGGTCCGATGCAACGCATCATCAACGAGTTTCAAAAAGAATCATTCCCAATCCAGCTGGTCAATGCGCTCAAACCAGAAACCTGGCGAAATTTATTCACAAAAGGCTCAAAAGGCCGCATTCTGGCGCGTCTGATTGGCTTCGGCGCATTCCCTGTTCAAGCGTTTTTCAGCGCACTCAAAGCCTCAGCGATTGAAACTGCCGGCGCCCCACTCAAACGCCCGATTCTGGTCGTGACGACAAATCCATTCTATCTGCCGCATTTGCTCGTTTTAACCAAACCCCTGCATCGATGTGGCGTCATTCCTTTGATGTACGATATTTATCCCGACGCATTCGAAGCTGCAGGCATCGAAAAAAAGTGGCTCTCCAAAATCATGACCACCGCTAATCGCTGGATGATCAAACATGCCGACGCCATGATGTATATCGGCGGTGTGACACGGGATTCTGCAGAACAACGATACGGCGCACACCCGGTAACTTATGTCATCCCCACCGTCGCCAGCCAGCAGGAATTTCTCAACGTCCCACACGCTCTGCCACAAAATCTCTCCGACTGGATGGAAGGAAGAACGATCTTTTCGTATGTCGGCAATATGGGCATTCTGCACGATGTCGAAACGCTAGAACGTGGCATCCCCGCTTTTATCGATCGTTTATCCCCAGAACAACGCGATCATGTCGGATTTATCTTTGCCTCCAGCGGCCCTGGAAGTGCTCGGCTAAAAGATTCCCTCGCCGACAAATGCCCAGAAAACATCCGATTTATCGGTCCATTGCCCGACGATCAATGGGCCGATTTGCTTTGCAGAACCGATATTTCGATCTCCACACTAGCCGAAACGGCATGGGCAACGAGCATTCCCAGCAAAACCTACAGTGCTTTAGCCGCCAATTGCATTCCATTGGCAATCGCACCCGAAAACTCCGATTTGGCGAATCTGCTCAAATCCGCGCAGGATGGCGAAAATCTTGTCGTCCGCCCCGGTGATACCGAATCCCTCATTTCGGTCTTCCAAAAGCTCCTCGACGATACCTGGCGCAACGATTTACACAAAAGCTTTAAAATCGTCGCAGACAACAATGATATCAGCGCCTATCTCGAAAAATATCGCGAATGTTTTGATGCCATCGTCGATACCCTACCCGATTCGTGGGCAACCACACTCTATCACGCAGCCAAACGATGTTTCGATCTCGCCGCTGTTAGCGCAGGATTGGCTGTGATTTGGCCGGTTTTGCTCGGTACCGCAGTCGCCGTAAAAACAAAACTTGGGGATCCAATTCTGTTCCGTCAAAAACGCCCGGGACTCGACTGCAAACCATTTGAATTGCTCAAATTCCGTTCAATGGCCACTGCACCCGAAAATACCGACGCCTCCCACGATGGCGAGCGTCTTTCCGAGTTTGGAAAAAAAATCCGCGCACTCTCACTCGACGAACTCCCCACGCTACTCAACGTTTTGCGTGGCGATATGAGTCTCGTCGGTCCCCGCCCCCTGCTCATGTCGTATCTCGACCGATATGATAGCACACAAATCCGTCGCCAATGGGCAAAACCTGGTATCACCGGATGGGCACAGGTAAACGGCCGCAACGCTCTCGACTGGAACGAAAAATTCGCGCTCGATGTCTGGTATGTCGAACACGCCAGTATCCTGCTCGATTTGAAAATACTTTTCAAAACGGTTTCTACAGTACTAAACAGAACCGGTATTTCGCACAGCAATTCCGCAACCATGCCCGAATTCATGGGAAATCAGAGCAATATATAAACGCTTCTTATTATATACGCTCGCCTATGCACCTGCGGCGCATACGGCTCACTGGCTCGCTATGGGCGACCTGCTGTCGCCCATACTCTCGCCAAATCCTTCACTCGCATATAGTGAAGCGCTGTTTAACGACTGTGGATATTTTGTACATAGATTATTGCCATACAGGCTTGGCTCTTGAAATTTAAATACATAACTGGCAACTCAAAATACTACGCACAGAACAATGAAACTAAATAGACCTTAAAGTTTTCGCATTCACGCTGGTTAAACAAAACATATAATTATTGATGGAGAACAATTAAAATCGACAGTTCAGCGTCAGTGATTCTCGCACGCATTATGCTCTGTATTGCAAGATGTATCGCATGGCATTAATTCTAATGTACAACCATCGGAATCACAAAACTTAACCCAAATTATTATTGACTTTCGCAATTGATTTGGTTTCAATTTGTTATAAAGCACTTCAATACAATACTTCTGGTCTCCTATCAATGTGCCATATTCATCCGTTACCGTAAATGACACATTCCCCCGATCGCCAGAAATAAAACTTTTGAAGTTGTACATATGATAGCTTTGAAAAACAAAAGAAAAGGAGGCATTAGAATTAGAACTACAAGATGAAACTTGAACAGTATTATCCGACATTTCCTCATAAGCAGCAATCAGTTTGGATCCAGTTTCGTGAATGGGTAACCATTTGCTATCAATGCACTGCATAATGGTGTGCTCAGCTGAACATAGGTAGCTGTCTTCTGGCGTGCAACTTTCAGGCTCTGGTGCAGCAGGACAATTCACGATATCGCCATTCTCCCCCTCACAGATACACGCTACAGCTGGATCAAAACTTCCATCATCACAATAATGTGCTTCGTTGTCAAAGCAATAATAATTTCCAGAAACACAACAATGTTTGTTCGTCATACCTGTATCATTACTAAACGCACAATAATACTTACCATTTGAATTCTTTATGCAGTTTTGGAATTCATAATCACCAACATCAACAAAATTCGAATCGACATCTTTTAACCCATCTTTAGTGGTACATTGGATCAAATGCGCATCACTACATAAATAACCATCACTTTCACATCTATTAACTGCACTATTCTCACAGAAAGTTTTTCTCAACTCATCTTCCCCTATCTCATCATCATCATCTAAATCCGCAAAAGGATCAACATCTAAGCATCCATCCTGACATTTCAATATTTCATTCCATCGATTATCAGTACATTGTTTAACGCTCCCATCCACACATTTATAATACCCCTCCTTACATTTACATTCTCCATTATTTATATCACATTCCTCGCCATCCGGACATTCTGACGGGCATTGTGGTTCTGAAGATGTTTTACATTTCTTACTATCCGCACATCCAAGTCTATTACACGAAACAGGCGTTCCCCAAGAACCATCAATACACGCTATTTCCTCGTCATTATCACATCGCGTCGCATTCGCTTTGCACTTACATGTACACGAATCTATATCGACGTCTTCGTCAACTGCACATCTAATTAAGCACTCCAATCCAGGTTTGTTACATTTGCCATTTGTGCAATCATTGGGACAGTCTTCAGGACATTCTGTACTGGATTTACATTCTGGACTATCAGCCCTGCACACGCATTTCAAAGCCACCGGATCACATTCCATACCGCCGGTGCAAAGATCTACACTCCAAACGCCATTATTTTCATCATTATCAATGCCATATCGGCATACCTCTAAAGCCTTTTCATCACACCTTTTATCCCCAACTTTGCACCCAGACGCACGATTATCCTTGCAATCCGTCCCGCTATCATCGCATCCACCATCGCACTTTTTTAGTACAATTTGTTCGCCACTTCCAGAAGTTATCAAAACTTCGCTGCCGCCAGTATCTGGTTTATTAACACACAATGGCGCTGAATAGCATTCATTCTCCAAACACATTGTACATTCTAAATCATCTCCCCATGTACCATTTTTACATATTTTCGCATTTTGGTTACCAATACAATAAATCCCGTCTAAACACATGCCACATTTGCTAGTGTTATTATCACGATCAAATGTACACGACACATTATTCACATTATTATTTTCTTCAGCACAAGATATTACATCATTATATTCTCCATTTTTGCACTTGGTGAACATCCCCACGCCATCCGCTTCCTGGTGACAATACCCCACATCACATTCCGGAGCACAGATTTGTTCATCACCTTTTACTTTTGTATTGCACACTTTATTCTCTTCGCAATTGATCGGCTCGCTCCAATGACCATCTTCACAAACCTGGCCTATGCTTGGCGAAATACATATCTTTTGACCTTTTTTGCATTCGGGTTCAGGTTCAATTTTTTCGCATTTTCCATGCACATTACAGGTTTCGTTGCCACTGCATACGCTTTCATTGCATTGGCATACACCTTTTTCTTCGGCAAAACCAAACCCAGCATACCTGCTGAATTTTTCAACAGAATCCAGACAATTGTTATATCGGTCCTGATACTCTTTCGCAGCACCTTTGATCATCTTCTGAGGCTCCGACTGACACCCCAATAGCGATACGCCAACTAATAAAACCGCCAAAGTATAAAATGGTTTTCGATTCATATCACAAACTCCGCGACACACTTCTGCCGCATTATCCAATCCGAAGCTCTCAGCCTATCTATCTCTCAACGCATTGCGGATCACATTTCACGCCATACACGCAAAGCCTACTACTCAAAAATATCTTAGCACTTTCCATACCCCAAATCAATATCAGCGCAATCATAGCCCAGGGCGACCGCATAAAAAAAGTGTAATGAACGCCCTAGACATTCTATATCAATAGCCCCCGGTTGGAGCCGTAGACAACTACCGTGGGGGGCAGAACATGACCTTTATCCTGCTCTAAACGCGTTTTGATATTGCATACACCTCTAAAACCCACTAAAATAGAAAAGTTTGGCCGAATCTGGGGGTTCTCTGCGAACCACAGCCAAGCCTCTATATGCCAAAATGCAATCAACATGTCAGGTTCCAGGTGGCTTAGCCACTTGGCGCGAGCTGGAGCGCCCCCGGAAAACCAAAATAAGGAAAACAATGATCGAAGGAAATATCTTACTTTCATGCGCCGGACGTCGCGTGGAACTATTGCAGATACTCGACAAAACGCTGATTTCACTTGGCATCGGCGGTGAAGTCATCGCAACCGACGCACAACCCTTTGCCCCCGCATTTGTACTCGCCAAAAAACAAGCCATCGTACCTAGGGTAACAGCGCCGAACTTTATCCCCGAAATGCTCAGAATCGCCAAAATGCACAACGTTCGCTGGATCATCCCGACCATCGACACCGAACTGCCCATTCTGGCACGCGCAAAATCTCAGTTCGAGGCCGAAAACATCCATATCATGGTCTCGTCACCCGAAACGATAGGAATCGCCGCCGACAAACGCAACACGCACGCATGGTTTGTACAAAACGGCTTCCCGACTTTTGAACAATGCACCGCCACCGAAGCACTCGCCAATCCCGACTGGCGCTACCCCTGTTTTGCCAAGCCGGCTGGTGGTTCGCGCTCCATCGGTGCCACGCGCATCGAAACCCGACGCGCACTCGAAATCCGCCAAAACACCCCCGGCCACGAAGACGACGTCATCGAATCCCTCGGCCACGGGTTTGAAGTCACCGTCGACGCCTACGTTTCGCCCTGCAACGGCAAATGTTTATGCGTCGTACCACGCCGCCGCCTCGAAGTCCGCGACGGCGAAGTCTCCAAAGGCAAAACCATCGACGCCCCCGAAATCGTCAAACTCGTCCGCAATGTCGCCGAAAAACTCCCCGGCGCTTGCGGCACCATCTGCATACAAATGTTCTACGATCCCCAAACCCACGCCATACAACTCATGGAAATCAACCCGCGATTTGGCGGCGGATACCCGCTCACCGAGGCCGCCGGTGCCCATTTCGCACGCTGGTATCTCGAAGAAATGCTCGATTTGCCCTCCACAGCCAACGAAAATTGGACCCGCGGACTCGTCATGCTGCGATACGATCAATCGGTTTTCATTAATGGTTAATTTCGGTGGGGGCATTGGCCCCCAACGCGGCTATCGCAAAGCGATACGCCGCGCCCCCAACGGCGCTATCGCATGCGATACGCGCAGTTTTGACATCCCCGGATTGAGCGAAGAGACGTGTCACGACACGTCTCTATCTCATGATTTTCGAACCCCTAATCCTTCTCCATGATTCAGCTTATACTTAGTATTTTGGCACTTGTCATTGGTGTCAGCATTTATCCGGTCATCAAAAACCGTACATCGCTGCTGTCTTTCTTCGATGCATTTGTGCTCATTGCGATTCCAGGACTCACTTTGCTGCACCTGATTCCGCACAGCATCGAAAATACTGGCCTTGCAGGATGGATTGCGGTTTGCCTGGGATTCGGTATTCCCGGCATTATCCATCATTTACAGCATCATTCGCACGACGAGGACAAACACGAAGAACACGAAGAAGCCCCGCATTCCGATGCACATCTGCATCGCCACAAACCACATGCATTGCTCATTCTCATTGTTTTTCTGGGCGTCATGATACACACCATCCTGGATGGCATCGGTCTTTCGATGACATCCGGCAGCAATGAAGCGCTAAATGCGCATGGACAGCTGTTGGCGCTTGGCGTGTTGTTTCATCGTTTGCCCATCGGCATTTTTCTCGGCCTGATCATGGTCCCAATGATTGGGTTTGCCAAAACATTAGGCGTCGCCATCGCTTTTTCGGCTGGAACATGTATTGGCTTTATCCTTGGGCATTTCGCATTGCCACACGCCGGTATCTCGCTATTATATCTTTTCCAGGGACTAATCGCCGGAACGCTGCTGCACATCATCTTTCATAATGTATCGTCGGGCCGTCAGAAACCACTGGCAAATGGACTTGGCGCTTTATTTGGCATTGCTGCGCTTATCATCATCGAAAAAGTGGCTCCGGTTCACCAGCACGATCACGGATCGGTGCTCGATACCTGGCTCAATTATCTGGTACAGGCCACGCCGATGTGGTGCATTGCCTGTATTTTACTCGGTTTGCTGTACTTGATATCAAACCGGACAGATGGACGTTTGGCCAGATTTTCTGCGAAATTGCTGCAATTTCTCGATCCACAGCCGACGCCGGCCGGCTTCGACGGCAAGCATCATCTAGTTTCAGCCCTAGGCATCATTTGTCTGTTTACGCTATTCAATCCCGCTGCCTCGCTGTGCTGGTGGATCGCCGGTGTTACTGTGATATCAGCAGCTGCATGTGCTTTCCACAAATTCAGACTTTGCAGCGAGTGCTATGAACCGCATATCTGCGCCCAACATAAATCGATTTTGATCTGGACACAAAGCAGCTGGATGTGCCTGATTCTGATATCATTGCTGGCTTCGGTAATGCCTTCGTTTGTGATGCCACTCACCGAAAGCATCGAATCTATGCCGGTTTGGGCCTCGTGGATTCTTCTAATCGCATCATGCCTGGGAATTCTGGCAGTGTTCGGCAAAAATCGCGGTTTACGTATGCCTGGTGCGATTTTGCTGATGTTTGCGCTTTCAGCCATTTTTTATCATTTGCCGCATGCAATCATCCCCATTGCATTTACAGGCATTGCGGCAATCTGGCTGTACGATTTTCATCCGCGGGATATCCGCGAATCGATAGAAGATAATGCGCACTGGCAAAAAAGATATATCATCACCGCAGCCCTGGGATCTGTGCTGATATTCAGCGGTATGGGATTGGCCGACCATTATCTGAATCAACCCGAACCACCAATTGTGATGGAACTGGCGCATCACCATGAACACAGCGAATTGCACGAACATGAACACGGCGAATTGCACGAACATGAACACGGCGATTTGCACGAACATGAACACGGCGAATTGCACGAACATGAACACGGCGATTTGCACGAACATGCACATGAACACGGCGATTTGGATGAATATCACCATGATGATTTGGATGAACATGTTGATATATCGGTAGAGACGTTCCGCGGAACGTCTCTACTACGAACCGTATCGTTGGCCATATTTTTAATCATGGGTCTGATCTGGCTGTTGCGATTCGGGCCGCGAGAATTATTTGAAATTGCGACAGGTCATCGGCATCACAAGCACGAACCAGAGGAATAATTCCAATCACCTGTAGAGACGTTTCGTGAAACGTCTCTATCGATTTATGGGATGCACAAACGGCGCGTATTGCAATAGAGACACGCGATCGCATGTTTGTAGAGACGCGCATGTTTGTAGAGACGCGCTATCGCACGTCTCTTGCAATAGCGCCGTCGGGGGGCGCGGCGTATCGCATACGCGATAGCCGCGCGGGGGGCAGCCGCCCCCCGTATGGAAATAATATCATTTTTATGCTTTAAGACCGGCTATAAATTCTATAGAATAGATTGGGGTTTTGTTTTTGGAGAGACAAGATGGCACCCAAGATTGATCCAAAGAAATTATCGCAGGCAGCTTCAAAAACTGGGATTAAAAAGCCGCCAAAACCTGCTGCGCCCAAAGAAGCGCAGATGATTAAAAAGGCCAAAGACCCGCAGCAGCTCAAGAAAATGGCCGAGGCAAAAGCCAAACAGCGCATGAAAATGCTGATTCGTGTGCTGGTGATGACTCTGGCTGTAGCCATTATCGCAGGCGTTGTATATTTCGTTAAGTTTTACGGACGACAGCCAAAAGATGCATTCAAATCGGCCGTTGAATACGCATACAAGGACAATCTCGCAAAATTCCGTAATTCTTTTACGTCCGATTCGATCGCTATGGTCGAAAATAACGACGATACAGCAAACGATATCTGGATGCATCTGATCGATGGCATTACACCACCAATTCACCCAAAAGTGATCAGCGAAAAAATTACGGGAACCAAAGATAACCCAACGGCCGAATTAACGGTCAATGTCGATGGAGAAAATCGCATGATCTACATGCGAAAAGAAGACGGCAACTGGAAAATTAACCTCAACGTCGCCATCAATCCGAAAAAAATCACCCTGCCGGATGATATCCCCGTTGAATACCTTGAGAATTTTGAAGTTTCTGATGAGCCGGATGCCTGGTGGGAAGAAGGCGTCTCGAAAAAAGATAAGGATGGCGGCGAAAATGAAGGCTTTTTTGCTCGGCTAAAGTCTGGAAAGCTGTTTAAGTGATGATTTGCGATTCCTGATGATTATGATAAAATGCAGATGGCGAAGATGCCGGCGAATGACGGCATTTGGGAGGTATGCAATGAAACGTGGATTTACATTGATAGAAGTCATGGTCGCTGCCGCTATCCTGGCAATCGGATGCCTGGGTGTGCTCGCCATGATGCTGACGACCATTGAGTTCAATGCCGCTTCGCATGACCGTACCAATGCGGTGTATCTTGCCGAACAACAGCTTTCGAGGCTAGAAGTCATCGCAGCAGAGGGAACAAGCTGGAATGGTCCGTCTGGCGAATTTAATGCCCTTGTTGCGGGCGGAGACACTGGCTCTGCAATCACAAACAGCTGGCAATATCTGAAACCGGACACCAATGTGCCATTTCCAACGGGTTATCAAGTCGCAGTAAGAAAACATGATAAAGATCCCTCTGCATCAGCAATCCAGGGATCTTTCTTCGGTGAAATGCGGGTGATCTGGTCAACAAACGAAAACGCATGCAATATCGCTGCGAATGACCTGGTTAATTTAGACACTTTCGATAATGCAAAGGACAGCACTTATAAACACTGCGCCTTTGTGACACTGCCATTCGTTCTGAATAAACCATAATGACGAACAGAATACAGGCTAATAGACGATTTTTAAGGATAGGCAACTTTCATTCGGGGAACGTCATGAAAAAACGTGGATTTACACTAATAGAGCTGATTGTAGCTGTGTTTATCACGTCAATCGTGGTGATCGCAGCCTATTCTTTAATGACTGGATCAACGCAGGGCTTTCAGGATCAAAATGACAGGCGTATTCTTGACGCCAACCTGCGCAATGCCGAATTGATCCTGCAGCGCGACTTCAGCCGAGTCGGTTATCATGCGCCTTTCGACAAGGTCGGCACGTCAACTCGCGTCAAAACGTGTGTTTCTGGATCCACAAGTGTTCAATTCAATGCCCTCTACGTCGACTATGACGCCAACACAAAAGCCGCAAGCGTTAATTTCATCGCCGATTTAACCGATTATGACGGCTTTATTGTAAAAACATACACAGACGGTGTTATCGGATTCGAACAAGCCATGCAACTTCCTCTGGCCGCTGTGAATTTTGGTACACAAGGCGATGAGCCCGCAAGAGAATTCATTACCAACGAAAATGATTTTAATGCCATCTACGATCGGGCATTCAAACATGCCTATGCGGCTTACATCACCTCTCCCGAAAATAAAGGCATATTCACCACCTGGGATTTCACCAATAAAACAATTGAACCATGTTCTTCTCTCGCCGATTACGGTTTCTCCGCAACTGAACCATTCATCGGTGATTCGGTCTTTCCCGTTCTGATGGTGAATTATCATGTCGATGATGGCAATCTGTTGCGTTGCTATGGTGATCCATTCGACAATCAGACACGCTACAACTCAGATACATGCGAGATCCTGCTGCGAAACGTCAAACGCTTTAAGGTCTTTCCCATCACAGCTGCGAATCCAATTGTCAAATGCGAAGATACGCCAACATCAACCATCTTGAGTGTCGCTTTAAAAGATGTCATTGGACTGGCTTTCTGCCTGGCTGTGGCAAGCGAAAATATCGCTTCAACACCAAATGGGACAAATTCTAATGAAGAAGGTCCGTTCCTGTCCAGCCCTGTCTGGTACGATTCAAACAACAAGGGACATGCCTTTGGTACAGCCTATGGCACAGCCATGATTAAAAACAGAAACGCTGAATGGACCTCATTAGATAATGATATCAAATTAAACACAAAAACGTTTTCAGATTAATGCATTATATTGCATAGAAAACAGGAGATTGCTCCGATGAGAAAATACAACCATACACATCATCATCATGCACGTTTTTCTCGTTCCGGCGTTGCACTCATCGTTGTGATGCTCATCGTCTTGTCTGCATCTGCTATAGCCCTGCTTTCGCTCAGAATTATGCACAACGAAACGCGCACAACGCTGGCCTTTAAGTATAATCGTCAGGCCGCACAGGCTGCACATCAGGTCGGCGGTATTTTACGAGAAAAAGCGGGAGATTCTACAAATACCCTTGCCATCGCCACCGAAGCGAAGAATAACGCTATCGCCAAAGCATATCAGGCATCTGATGATGTGAGCAAACAAAAAGAAGCCTGGGAGGCACGTATGGATGCCTCGAAATGGTATAAACAAGATACATTTAGAGTCTATACGGGATTAACCAATCAGGTGCCGGATATTAATGAAGAGGAGGAAGAGGAAGAAGAAGGCTCAAATCTTTTGGGCGGCGATCTATCCATTCCTGTAATGCAAATGGGCTCTCTCGGCCGTTTGACATTGAATCAGAAAGCGGTTGAAGGTTTTTCGGATGGTGATGCGTTTTGCAGCGAATCCATGCATGCAGATGGCTATGCACTGGTTGGCCGCCCGATCCCATTGCGCAAAGATAGTTCCAATAATCAATACTATTTACTGTCCGATCTCAATTCCAGAATTTCGGGTTACAAACGCGAAATGGGTGTATTCGAGGTCGAACCGATTCCATGTAAATAATATATAAAACGCCGCGTATCCTGTAAGGGCGACCATGTGGTCGCCCGAAGGATAGCGGCGTTAGGCGAGCCGTAGAGACGTGTCGTGACACGTCTCAAGGCGAGCAGAGACGTTCGAACGAACGTCTCCACCTATAATATATATTTATTATTGGCTCAGTTTAACGATCGTGGATATGAATAAATAAGGTTGCCTGCTTTGCGGCCACAAGCGAAGAGCAATGAGCCACGAGTGCGCATTGGCAACCTCGACGCTCGATGCTCGGCACTCTTGGCCGGTTTCTCACACATATTGGGGTAACTCAATATCCACACTGGTTAAACATAGCTTTATTATTCGACGATTTTATAGATATTCTGGATGGCCTCGTCGAGTTTATCCGCATCGGTGCCGCCAGCCTGAGCTGCATTCGGACGACCGCCGCCTTTTCCGCCAACGATCGCGGCGCATGCGCCCACGAGTTTGCCGGCGTGGAGACCGGCTTTGACCGCATCTTCAGAAACGACGCAGGTGAGCGCGGGTTTGCCGTCCAGAATCGCGCCGATCATCGCAACGCCATTCTTCATCTTGTCGCGCAAAAGATCGCCGTAAGTCAGCAAATCCTTGCGATCGCGCACATTCAGGCGGGCTGCATAAACTGCAACGCCATTTGCCGAATCCTTGCGAGTGGCGAGGATGCCCGCCAGTTCTGCCTGGGCAACGCGGATATTGGCTTGTTCGAGCTCTTTTTCGAGGCGTGATGCGGTGTCGCGCAATTTTTCGATGCGCGTCGGAATGCTCGAAACGTCGCAATGCAGCAAACCGGCGATTTCGGCGACGAGCTTGCGTTCGCTGTTATAAAGCTCCATTGCGCTTTTGCGCGTGACGCATTCGATACGGCGCACGCCGGCGGCAATTGCCGATTCCGAAACGATGCGGAATGTCTGGATGTCGCGGGTGTTGTCGACGTGGATGCCGCCGCAGAATTCAGTGCTCACGCCGTCGGTGACTTCGATCACGCGAACCTTATCGCCATATTTTTCGCCGAAAATCGCCATCGCACCCATCGTCTTGGCCTGTTCAATGGGCACATCCGCATGCTTGATCACGCGGTGGGCTTCGGCGATGTTCTGGTTCACGCGGGCTTCGACCTGGGCGAGTTCGTGTGGGGTAAGTGCGCGTGGGAACGTGAAATCGAAGCGGAAACGATCGGGGCGAACGAGCGAACCAGCCTGATAGATTTCTTTGCTCACCAGCGAACGCAGCGCCGCCTGCAGCAAGTGTGTGCAGGTATGATTTGCCGAAACGGCTGCGCGGAATTCCGCATCAACACTGGCTGTAAACGTGCCCTTCATCGCATCGGCGGTCACGAAACCCTCGCGAATTTCGCACACATGCACGATGCCGCCTTCGCCGCGAATCGTGTCGATAACATTGAACACCAAATCCGCGCCATTCAATGAGATCGTGCCGTGATCGCCGACTTCGCCGCCGCCTTCGGCATAAAACGGCGTCCGGCGCAGAATGATTTCGCAGATGTCGCCGCTCTGACGATAGCGCAAAATATCCGATTCGGCTTTATCATTTGTATAGCCGACAAATTCGCAGGTCTGTCCCTCTTGCAGAATCGTCCACGGTTCCTGAATATTCGTATAGAATTTGGCTTTTTCGCTCGATCGCTGGCGCTGCTCATTCAACGCCTCCTGGAAGCCGGCTTCATCCACCGACAAGCCGCGCTCTTCGGCCATGATCTGCGTCAAATCGAGCGGGAAACCATAGGTGTCGTAAAGCACGAATGCATCGCGGCCAGGAATGGTCTTGCTCTTGAGCTTCGATACGACTTCTTCGAATCTCGCAATACCGCGATCCAGTGTTGCAAAGAAGCGTTCCTCCTCAATGCGAATCACTTCCTGCGTCTGGCGTGCGACAAGCCCAAGCTCCGGATAGGCGGACGCAAACGAATCGACAACCGCCTGCGAAACCTGATGCAGAAACGGCTTGTCGAAACCGAGCATACGGCCAAAACGCACGGCACGGCGCAGAATTCTGCGCAAAACATAGCCGCGGCCGTCGTTCGAGAACGGCTGACCTTCACTGATTGCAAATGTGAGCGTGCGAACATGATCGGCAATCACGCGATAAGCCGTCACATCCGGAGACGCCAGAATCTCATCCTGCGTCATATTCTTGCCCAGCATCGCCGATATTTTTTCAAGAATTCCCTTGAACAAATCGGTTTCATAGACCGAATCGACGTTCTGCAAAATCCCCAGAATGCGCTCCATGCCCATGCCCGTATCGACGCTGCACATCGGCAACCGCGTCAGCGTGCCGTCTTCGGCGCGTTCAAACTGCATAAACACGATGTTCCACAGCTCGAGATAGCGGTCTTCGGGATAATCCGGGCCCCACAGATTCGGCTGATCCGGCGTCTTATCGATATAAATTTCGGTGCACGGTCCGCATGCGCCCACCGGCCCCATACTCCAGAAATTCTCTTCGTCGCCCTTCTCGATATCGCCAAAACGCGCAA
>JAEEGL010368937.1_pt1 | contig 16241 bp, 12 predicted proteins | sample 9134231 | NCBI WGS metagenome assembly JAEEGL01 (sample SAMN16246548, study PRJNA631951) | gut metagenome | biome: gut microbiome; feature: rumen; material: fiber-attached | host: Bos | place: Iran: Karaj | collected 2018-10
CTCCATCAACGAGGGTACTTTCCAGGGCTGTAGCGGCCTGACCTCCGTGGACATCCCGGAAGGAGTGACCTCCATCGGCAATGATGCTTTTTATGGCTGTAGCGCCCTGACCTCCGTGGACATCCCGGAAGGAGTGACCTCTATCGACTATGATGCTTTCTATGGCTGTAGCGCCCTGACCTCCGTGGACATCCCAGAGGGCGTGACCACCATCAACAATGGTACTTTCGCGTATTGTTCTTCCCTTAATTCGCTCTCTCTTCCAGACGGTTTGAAAAACATCAAGAAGCAGGCATTTCTGAGTTGTAATTTAAAGGTCCTTACCATCCCCGCTTCCGTAGAATATATCTACAGTCAGGCTTTCGATGGAAGTCCTCTGGAAGTCATCAATGCGCAGCCGACGGCTCCGCCGTATATCTATAGCAACACCTTCTCCAGCTATACTGCTCAGCTGAATGTGCCGAGTGGCAGTATCACAGCCTATAAGGAAGCCAACTATTGGAAGAATTTCGAAAACATCAGCGACGGGAACATGAATTACCAGCTGACGCTGACGGCCACCGAGGGCGGCACTATCGTCTACGGCGAGCAGCACGTGACAGCCACCACCAAGACCTTCGACGTGAAGGAGGGCTCATCCTTCATGCTGAATATTACGCCTGCCAGCGGCTATGAACTGACGACGCTGTTGCTAAACGGCGTGGCTGCGCAGTTCCCAGTGTCTGGCGGCGCGCTGATGCTGAGCAGCATCAGGGAGAACACCACGGTGGTGGCAACCTTTGCGCTGGAGCAGAAGGACGAGTTGGCCATCAAGATGAGCGTGGCTGGCACCGACAGTAAGACCATGGGCTATAGCAGCCCCTACGGGCTGGACTTCACGACCGTGAAAGGGGTGACGGCCTGGACGGTGAGCGGCATCACCGGCAAGGGCGAGGTGCAGCTGAGCAACGTGAAAGTGGTGCCGCCAAACACAGGCGTCATCCTGATGAGCGACGTGGCAGGCGTGGAGGTCAACGTGCCCACCACCACGGAGGATGCCCAATACACCAAGTTGCTGCGGCCCGTGGTGAGCGAAGAAGTGACAGCGCCCAAGGAAACGGTGAACAGCGAGGAATATATGAACTTCGTGGTAGGAACGCTGAGCAATGGCGATCCGGGCTTCGTACGTCTGGCGCAGAGCAGCACGCTGGGTCCGAACGGCGTTCGCCTGCTGGTGCCTTCGCGCTTCAACAACGACGTCGTAGAGAGTCAGGGTGGCCTGAAGATGGTCTATGAGCTGCAGGGCGACATGAACGGCGACAAGAAACTGACACCGGCCGATGCCATCATGGTGCTCTACCGCTACTTCGGTGCCGACACAGGCAACGGCGCCCGTGCCACCCGCCCGACGATGACCCCAGAGTAAGAACCTTTGAACTGCGCGCTCTTCTTCTCCGGCCGTGGCCGCATTCTTGCGTCCCTTTGGCAGCAAGCTACCGGAGGCAGAGCGCCCGACCTGCGGTCGCCTACCCACCTTTCCCCTCCCCTAAGGGAGGGGGGTGGCTAGCGGACAAATAGGTCTACGGCTATATCATTGCCAAAGATAATAATTGAATATTACAGCAGGAATGTGCTAAAATGACGTTTGTTTCACTAAAACCACTACAAAGAATGAAAAAAGTATTTGCATTTGCCGTGCTCTGCCTCGCGCTGGCAGGGACGTTGACAAGCTGCAGCAACAACAGCCCGAAGGGTGTTGTCAGCGAGTACATGGACTGCCTGAAGGACAAGGACGCCAAGGGCCTTATTGAACTGCTCGACCTGGATGAGCAGATGAAGGACGAGGATCCCGCGAAGGCCAAGGAAGAGCTCGCGTCGCTCATCAACGACAAGGTGTTGAAGGAACTTGACAAGAAGGGCGGCATCAAGAGCTACAAGATTACCTCCGAGAAAATTGACGAGGAGAAGGGCACCGCCACCGTGGGCCTGAAGATTACCTACGGCGACGGCGAAGAGTCCGAGAGCGAGAGCAAGCTGATAAAGGACAAGAACGGAAAATGGAAGGTGCCTGTGGAAGGCGGCAAATGAAAGGACGATACGGGTGACACCCTCCTGCCTGCGGACATAGGGCTGCGGGCAGGCGACTTGGTGTTCCGACGGGGCACGGGCTTGGCTAGCCAGGCCGTGCTGACGGCTGACCGCGGCGGCCACTATTCCCACGTAGGAATGGTGGTGGACTCCTGCGGCACGAAGATGGTGGTGCATGCCGTGCCCGGGGAGCCAGACTTCTGGGGCGACGAAGACCGGGTGAAGATGGAGCCGGCGGAGCTGTTCTTCGCAAGAGACCGTGCCGCGGCGGGCGCGGTGTGCCGCCTGACAGACTCCGTGCGTGCCGCCCGCGCAGCAGAGGTGGCCGTCGGGGTGTACCGTCGGCATGTGCTGTTCGACCATGACTACGACGACACGGACACCACACGGATGTACTGTTCGGAACTGGTGGCATACGCCCTGCAGCGGGCTGGCTACGACATGACGGCGGTGGGTCGCCACCAGGTGGACATGCCTTTCCTGCACGTCAGGTGCATCTTTCCCTCCGACATCTGGAAAATGCCGTTCGTAACGATTGTTTTTCGGGAATTTTGACACGATGTTTGCGGGAAAATGATTACTTTTGCACATTAGATGCTGCGACTGCCTGCATACATCAAAAACACCATGTCAGTACGAATCAGTCTGACGCTGGTTTCGACCATGGCCTTTCTGCTCATGGCCTCGCTGGCTGTCATGCTGCACTATTCAAGGAAGGAGGTGAAGGAGGAAGCCCTGCAGACAGCGGTGCAGACGCTGGACGGAGCGGTGCAGCACATCGACAACATCCTGCTGAGCGTGGAACAGACCACGGGCAACATCTACTTCGGCATGCGGGATCAATTAGACCAGCCCGAGATGATGCTTACCTATTGTAACGAGCTCTGGAAAAGCAATCCCTACATCGTAGGGTGTGCCATCGCTTTCAAGCCCTATTATTTCAAGGACCACGAGCACTTCATGGCATACGCCCACAACGACTCGTCGGGGATTTCCCACCGTCCCTACGCTGACCAGAAGTGGTATTCCGACCCTATGGCGTCGGGGGTGCCCAAATGGATGAAGACCGACAGCCTGATTACGTTCTGCCTGCCCATTCCCGGAGAGAACGGCTCGCCTGTGGGCGTGATGGGCGTGGACGTGTCGGTAGGCCTGTTCTCGAGGATTGTGCTCGCCGTCAAGCCATCGGCCAACTCCTACTGTATGCTGCTTGCGGCCGACGGGACGTTCATCGTCCACCCCGACAGCAGCAGGCTGTCCAGCCAGTCGGTATTCCTGCAAGGCGGTAAGAATGACGACCCGACGGTGAAGGAGGCCGCCAAGTCGATGGTGAAGGGCGAGACCGACTACAGGCTTATCCACAAGGACGGCGCCGACTACTTCGTGTTCTACAAGCCTTTCCGGCGCACCTTCGTGCCCGGCCGCTCGCATGAGGAGCTGGGCTGGAGCGCCGGCATCATCTATCCGGCAGACGACATCTTCGGCGACTACAACAGTCTGCTCTACAGCGTCCTCCTAATAGCCCTTGCTGGCCTGCTCCTGCTGTTCGTGCTCAGCAGTACCATCATACGCCGCCAGCTGAAACCCCTGATGATGCTGACCGAGTCGGCTCAGCGCATTGCTCGGGGGAACTACAACGACCCCATCCCCATGAGTCACCATCACGACGAGCTGGGCCGTCTGCAAGACAACTTCCAGCAGATGCAGCAGTCGCTGGCCTCGCACATCGGCGAGCTGGAACAGCTGACGGCCACGCTTCAGGAACGCGGTGACGAACTGCGCAAAGCCTACGACCAGGCTCAGAAGGCCGACCGCATGAAGACGGCGTTCCTGCACAACATGACCAACCAGATGGTGGGGCCTGCCGGCGCCATCAACAAGGACGTGGCAGCCCTGAGTGCCTCCGGCCACGAGGCTGACGCGCAAGAGATGAACCGCCTGACCGACGACATCCAGCAAAACGGGAACGCCATCACCTGCTTGCTTAACGACCTGCTCCACCTGTCGGACGAGGAAGAGAAAAAGAAAGGAGGTCCCGTATGATCAGCATCCGCAAGTCGCTATCGTCGGAACTCAGTCTGGGCATCATGCTGCTCGCCGTGCCCATCTTCGTCTTGTCGATGGGCATATTGTTCGTCCAGTCGAGAAACCATGTGAAGCAGGAGGCATTGGAGCATGCCAACAGCGTGCTCAACACCTCGCTGCAGCGCGTGAACCGCCACTTCATGGCCGTGGAGACGGCCACCAATGCCAACAGCTGGTTTGTGAACCTGCACCTGCATCCCGACTCCATCTTGAATCTCACGCACCGCATCGTGCAATTCAACTCCCATGTCGACGGCTGTTCCGTGAGCATGGAGCCTAACGTCTTCCCCGAATACGGCAGGTACTTCTCTGCCTATACCATCAGGAGGAACGACAGCCTTATTACAGTCGTGGAGGAGGAGTATGAATACTTCCAGAAGGCATGGTACTATGCCCCGCTCAAACAGGGCAACGCGTGCTGGGTGAACTACTACGACGAGACCGACTCGCTGGAGGTGGCCCTCAGCGGCATGATAGCATCGTTCAGCAAGCCCATCTACCGTCCCTCGGCCTCTCCAGGAAAACGAGGTGAGCTTATCGCCGTGATGAGCACGGACCTCTCGCTGCGCAATCTCTCAGAAGTCATCACAGCCGAAAAGCCCTATCCTAACTCCTACTTCTTTATGATTGACAAGGAGGGCTACTATTACATTCACCCCGACTCAGCGAAGCTCTTCCACCAGACCATCTTCAACGGGGCAGACCCCCGTCATCAGACCGACATCATCACACTGGGATACGAGATGACCGCCGGCAACCGAGGGAGCATGGCCGTTGTCATAGACGACGCCCCCTGTCTGGTATGCTACAGACCCTTAACCGGAACACCTTGGAGCCTGGCTTTCATCTGCCCCGAAAGCGACGTCCTCCGGGGGTATCATAAGCTGACATACATCGTGATACCCCTTCTCATCATTGGCCTGTTTGCCATTCTCCTGTTCAGTCGCCGCACCGTGGCACATGCCATCGCTCCCATCGGCAAGCTGCTGGAACAGACACAAATCATCGCATCGGGCAACTACGAGGTGTACATCCCACGAAGCCAGCGCAAAGATGCGGTGGGACGCCTGCAAAACAGCTTCGCCACCATGCTGCAGTCACTCAATTTCCACATGGGCAGCGTGCGCTATACCGCCGACGTGGCCAAGCGCAAGAACGAGGAGCTGGTGCAAGCCACACGGCTGGTAGAGGAGGCCAATCGGCAGAAGACCACCTTCTTGCAGAACTTGTCGCACCAGATTCGTACTCCGCTCAATATCGTCATGGGATTTGCGCAGGTGCTGCGCGACACCTCGGCCCTGGCCGGGGAGGACACGAAGAGTATCACCGACACCATGAAACGCAACGCAACGCTGCTCAACAGGCTGGTGCTAATGCTTTTCGACAGCTCCGACATAGGACTCTCGGAGGAACTCAACAGTCTCCAGCAAGACATGGTGCCATGCAACGAATTGGCCCGTGAGGTCATCGACAGCATTAAGCAGAAATATCAAACCGTGAACGTCTGCCTGAAGACGGAGTTACCCGATGACTTCTGCATACAGACCAACCGCACTTACCTGAAGCGCTGTCTGCGTGAGCTGCTCTACAACTCGGCCAAACACTCCGACGGACAGCACACTGTTCTTCGCATGGACATGACCGATGCCAGCGTACGCTTCATCGTCGAGGACACGGGAAAAGGCATCTCCGAGGCCGACCGTGACCATATATTCAAATTCTTCACCAAGGTGGACGACCTCTCCGAAGGCCTGGGACTGGGACTGCCATTAGCCAAGCGCCACGCCCAGAACCTGGGCGGCGACCTCACGCTCGACACCAACTACCACGACGGTTGCCGGTTCATCGTTGTACTTCCCATTTTACACTAATTACGGAAAAGAAAAACCACTAATCGATAACACGAATTGTGGAAAATACGAAACGCTAATTACGGAAAAGGCAAGCCACTAATTATGGAAAAGAGGAAACACTAATCATGGAAAATATAAGCCACTAATTATGGAAAATATAAACCACTAATTATGGAAAATACAAACCACTAATTATGGAAAATACAAACCACTAATTATGAAAAATACAAACCACTAATTATGGAAAATACGAAACGCTAATTACGGAAAAGATACTAATTATGTTTTTTTTCCTTAATTTTCCTCCAATTTTCCACAATTTGTGTTTTTAACTCCAATTTTCCACAATTTGTGTTTTTAACTCCAATTCTACACAATTTGTGTTTTTAACTTCAATTCTACACAATTTGCGTTATAACTCCAATTCTACGCAATTTGTGTTACGTTGTAACTCCTTAGCGTTTGTCGAGATATTTGTATCCTTCTCCGTAGCTGCTGCGGGGAAAGACGAAGATGTCGTCGGCGATGTCGCCAGAACGGAAATTACTGATTTTGATATTGGCCCAGAAGAAGGTCACCTTGACCTTGGCTCCCTTGGGGGCGTGGGTGCGGGCGTCGAGCACCACCTTGGCCTGCTTCACGGTGCCCTTGGCCCCGTGGCGCTGCTTCATGTTGATGATGATATTGTCACCCTTGCGCTCCATGCTGTAGTCGAAGTCGTCGAGGGCGAACTTGAATTTGCTGGCGTATTTGTCGTGCCTGCCGGTCTTCGCATCGTAAATCTCGATGGTGTTCTTCTTCTTGAAGAGGGCATAGACCGTCTGCCCGTCGTTCCACTGCGTCAGTTTGTTGTCTACGAACTTGCTCTTCTTGCCCTTATACCAGATGGTGCCTTCGGTCTTGTAAACGCCAATAAGGTTTACGTCATAATGCAGGGTACTGCCCTGGGGGCCGAACACCTGGTTGTAAGCTTCGTCAAAAATGCGTCGAGCCTCGTTCTGCTCTTCAGCTACAGCCACCGCGCCAAAGGCGGAACACGGCATGACAAAAGAACAAAAGAGAAAAACGGAAGACAATAGAGAGATAAATGACGAAAAGTGAAAAATATGATTAGTTTTGTGATGGTTAACAACGCCAGCAAGACTAATCATATTTTTCACCTTTCACCTTTCATCTAGAAAACCTTAAGCCTCGGCAGGGGCCTCCTCAGGGGCGGCAGTAGCCTCAGCGGCTGCTGCGGCGGCGGCAGCCTTCTTCTCGGCCACCTTCTTGGCGATGGCCTCGTTCACCTGCTTCTCAGCATCGAGAGCCTTCTTGGCGGCATCGAGCTTAGCCTTCTTCTCGTCGGCAGCCACCTTCTCCAGACCTCTCTGCTTGTCGGCTTTCCATGCATCGAACTTCCGCTGGGCGGCAGCCTCGTCGAAAGCGCCCTTCTTCACGCCACCCTTCAGGTGCTTCATGAGGTACACGCCCTCACGGCTGAGGATGTTGCGGACGGTGTCGGTGGGCTGTGCGCCAACCTCTACCCAGTACAATGCACGGTCGAAATTCAAGTCTACCGTGGCAGGATTGGTGTTGGGGTTGTAAGTACCAATCTTCTCAGTGAAACGACCATCACGTGGTGCACGAGCATCGGCGATGACAATGCTATAGAAAGCATAGTCCTTACGACCGCCGCGCTGCAATCTGATTTTTGTTGCCATTTAACTTTTTAATTTTTAAACTTTTAAACTTTAGTTTGTGCCCTCATCTCGTGAAAGCGGCTGCAAAATTACTGCTTTTTTGCGAAGTACACAAATTTTTCTCCTCTTTTGTGTGCATATTTAGATTTTTTTGTGTAATTTTGTCCACTGAAAATGAAGAAAGAAGGTCTCTCCATACTCATTCCTGCCTATAACGTCGACTGCAGGCAGCTGGTTGCCGAGCTCAGCAGCCAGGCTGAAGATATCGACGGGCTGGACTATGAGATTATCGTGGCCGACGACGGCTCACCCGACCGTGCCACCGTGGAGCTATGCCGCGAGGTGGAGAGACTGCCCCGTTGCCGCTTCATCGACCGCAGGCACAACGTGGGCCGTGCCGCCATACGCAACTTCCTGGCCCGCGAGGCCAGCATGCCGTGGCTGCTCTTTCTCGACTGCGACATGAGCATCATCAGCAGCTACTTCCTGGACGCGTATCTCAACGCCGACGGCGATGTCATCTACGGCGGCTACCGGGTGCGGCAAGAAAGCGGCGGGCGCTCCTGTCTGCGCTATCTCTATGAGTGGTCCACTCAGCAGGATCATACTGCCGAGAATCGCCGTAAGCGCCCCTACCAGCATTTCCACACGTGCAACTTCATGGTGAGCCGCGACGTGATGCTGGCACATCCCTTCGACGAGCAATTCCGCACATACGGCTACGAGGATGTGCTCTTCGGCCGGCACCTTCGCGAAGCTGGCATCACCATCAGCCACCTAGACAATCCCGTGGGCTTCCTCACCTTCGAGGACAACACCAGTTTTGTCAGCAAGACGGAGGAAGGGCTGCAGACGCTCCACCAGTTCCGCAACGAGCTGCGCGGCTATTCAAACCTGCTCACCGCCGTCGAGGGCATTCATGTGGGAGCCGTCCGCTGGCTCATCCGCCTGTGGCACCGTCTCTTCGGCCCCCTGGAGCGGCGAAACCTCTGCGGCAGCCACCCCAGCCTGCTCCTGTTCAAGGCTTATAAATTGGGATACTATCTTACAATAAACGACAGCCAATAGGGTGAAAGTGTATTTAAAAACACGAATTTATCATCAATCGATACACAAGGCAGAAATGACACAAAAACCGTCAACCATCATCGTCCTCCTCTGCGAAGCCCGGCCTGTACATCCTCGATGGCCGGGAAGTCGTATTGAAATAAAATAATATCACAAGCCCCCCCTTGCGGGTGTGGAGATTTCCCCGAAACCCCTAGGGAGGTGAAACTTTACAATCTTAAAATAATTAAGTTATGAAACGATTTGCATTCAAGATGTTCCTCAAGCCCGGCTGTGAGGAAGAGTATCAGAAACGACACGCCGCCATCTGGCCCGAACTGGTGGAGATGATCAAGGAGCAGGGCGTGGGCAACTACAGCATCTACTGGGACCGCGACACCAACATCCTCTTCGCCTATCAGGAGTGCTCGAAAGAAGGCAACTCCCAGGACACGGAGAACGTTGACCCCATCACCCAGCGCTGGTGGGACATGATGGCCGACATCATGGAGGTGAACCCCGACAACTCGCCCGTCACCATCCCTCTGCCCGAACTGTTCCACCTGGACTAAGCGTCCGGAGTCAGGAATGATGGATTAAGAGTTAGGAATTAGGAGTTTGGAGTTGCCTTTCCCCTAGGGTAAGGCGTGCGGCATATTCGCCGCAGCTAGGAGTTAAAAATATTTAACGGAGAGAAATAACTCCTCGCTCCTAACTCTTAACTCCTAACTCTTTTGTACCTTTGCAACTTAATTCAACAAACGTATATATAATATGGTAGAGAAAGTATCGACAGAGAACGAGGAGAAGAAATCGGTAAGTTTCATTGAACAGATGGTCATCGACGACCTGGCAGCCGGCAAGAACGGCGGGCGCCTGCAGACCCGTTTCCCGCCAGAGCCCAACGGCTACCTGCACATCGGGCACGCCAAGGCCATCGCCATCGACTTCGGACTGGCCAAGAAATACGGCGGCGAGTGCAACCTGCGCTTCGACGACACCAACCCCCAGAAGGAGGACACCGAATATATAGAGAGCATAGAGCAGGACATCAAGTGGCTGGGCTACGAGTGGGGGCACCTCTACTACGCCAGCGACTACTTCCAGGAGCTGTGGGACTTCGCCGTCTGGCTCATCCGCCAGGGGCGCGCCTACGTCGACGAGCAGAGCGCCGAGGTCATTGCCCAGCAGAAAGGCACCACCACCTCGCCAGGCACCAACTCACCCTTCCGCGACCGCCCCGTGGAAGAGAACCTGCGCCTCTTTGAATACATGAACAGTGGAAAGTGCGAACCGGGCACGCTTACCCTGCGCGCCAAAATCGACATGGCCCACCCGAACATGCTGTTCCGCGACCCGCTCATCTACCGCGTGCTGAACATTCCCCACGTGAAGACCGGCTCGAAGTGGAACGCCTACCCCATGTACGACTTCACCCACGGACAGAGCGACTACCTGGAGGGCGTCACCCATTCGTGGTGCACGCTGGAGTTCGTCGAGCACCGCCCCCTCTACGACCTCTTCGTAGAATGGATGCGCGAATGGGTTTCAGAATGCGGCCAGGACGCAGAAAGCGGCAGCAGACTGTCAACGCTCAACGCTCAACTCTCCACTTACGCTGGTCCCCGCCAGACGGAGTTCAACAAGCTCAACCTGAACTACATCCTCCTCTCGAAGCGCAACCTTCGCCTGCTGGTCAGCGAGGGCCTAGTGGCAGGATGGGACGACCCCCGCATGCCCACCATCTGCGGCTACCGCCGTCGCGGCTACTCGCCCGAGGGTATCAAGAAGTTCATAGACAAAATAGGCTATACCAAGATCGACGCGCTGAACGACACCGCCCTCTTCGAGAGCGCCCTGCGCGACGACCTCAACCAGCGCGCCCTGCGCGTCTCAGCCGTCCTCGACCCCGTGAAGGTGGTCATCACCAACTACCCCGAAGGACAGATTGAGCAGCTGACGGCAGTCAACAACCCCGAGAACGAGGCCGACGGCACCCACGAGGTGGAGTTCAGCCGCGAGCTCTGGATAGAGCGCGACGACTTCATGGAGGTGGCCGAGAAGAAATTCATGCGACTGGCCCCCGGCAAGGAGGTGCGCCTGAAGAACGCCTACATCATCAAGTGCGACGAGGAGCATCCCTGCGACAAGGACAGCGAGGGCCGCGTCACCACCATCTACTGCACCTACGACCCCGACACACGCAGCGGCCAGCCGGGTGCCGACCGCAAGATCAAGGGCAAGACGCTGCACTGGGTCAGCTGCCACAATGCCGTCCGCGCAGAGGTGCGGCTCTACGACCGCCTGTGGAAGATGGAGAACCCGCGCGACGAGCTGGCACGGCTGAAAGACGAGGGCGTGGGCGACGTGGAGGCACTGAAGCAGATGATGAACCCTGCTTCGCTCACCGTCCTGAACGACTGCTTTATCGAGCCCTTTGCCACTGGCCTGCAGCCGCTCACCTACCTGCAGTTCCAGCGCATAGGCTATTTCAACGTCGACCCCGACAGCACAGCCGGACATCCCGTGTTCAACAAAACCGTAGGACTGAGATCATAGTTATTTACAATTTGACAATTTACCATTTACTATCTTATTTGTCAATTTAGTAATTGAGCTATTTTGCCATAGGGTCGGAATGAAATCATACAATCATCAAATCGTAAAATAAATCGTCAATCGTAGAATAGCAAATAAAGTAAAGCGTTAAATAGTAGATGCAGAACGACGAATATTTCGACAGCGAGGAATTCCGCGAGTTACTCGAGGAATACGAGAACGCCGTGAACACGGGCATGCCCGTGTTCATGGATGCCGACGAGCTGGCCGAGATAGCCGACTACTACCAGATGAACGAGCGCTACGACGAGGCCGACGCGGCCATCGACCTGGCACTCAGCCTCTCGCCTGGAGCCGTGGCGCCGCTGACCTACAAGATTCATGAGGCGCTGTGGAACGGCGACACCGAAGAGGCCAGGGAATATCTGGAGCAGATCACGGAGAAAGACGAGCCGGACTATGTCTACGACAAAGGCGAAATCCTGCTGGCCGAGGAGCGCGTGGAAGAGGCTGACAAGTTCTTTCGCGAAGAGTTCAAGAACGTGCCGCCAGAGGAATATCAGGACTATGTCGTAGACGTGGCCAACATCTATGCCGACTACAACTATCCGGAGCAGGCCATGCAGTGGATGAGCCGCGCCCATCAGGAAGACTCCCAGGAGTTCAAGGAGCTGATGGCCCGCACCCTCTTCGGCCTGGGCAAATACAAGGACAGCGAGAAAATCTGGACTGAGCTTATCGATGCCGACCCCTTCTCCAAGCACTACTGGAATGCGCTGGCCTCCACCCAGTTCATGAGCGAAAACTACAGCGGCTCAGTGGAGAGCAGCGAGTATGCCATCGCCATCGACCCCGAAGACCCGGAAGGGCTGCTGGCGAAAGCCAACGGACTCTATCACCTCTATAACTACGAGGAGGCGCTGAAGTTCTACCAGCGCTACAGCGAGCGAGTGCCCGACGACGAGTTCGGCCTGATGCACCAAGGCACCTGTCTCATCAACCTGGGCCGCTTCGGCGAGGCCGTCGGCATGCTGACGCAAGCCTTGGAGACAGCTCCCGACGACTCCCCCTACCTCAGCGACATCTACCAGGAGCTGTCGTTCGCCTACAGCGAGGACGGCGACGACCGCCATGCGCTGCAGATGCTGGACAGGGCCGACCTGCTGGATAGCACTGACCGCGTACAGACGCTCGTCGTGCGAGGGCACATCAAGCTCGCCGCAGGAAAGGTGAAGGAGGCAGAGCGCTACTACCGCAAGGCAGTGGTCACCAGCGATTCGCCAAACCAGACGCTGCTGCGCATCATCGTCTCCGTCTACGACAACCATTACCTGGAAGCTGCCTACCAGCTCTTCCTGAAGTTCTTCCAGATAGTACCCTCCGACCATTGCGAAGGCTATGCCTATATGGCCCTGGTGTGCTACGACCTGAAGCGCTTCGACGAGTTCCTCTGCTACCTGAAGACCGCCTGCGAGCGCAACCCTCATGAGTGTCAGATAGCCCTGGCCCACATCTTCCCCGACGATCTGGACCCCAAGAACTATTTTTCCTATATTCAGGAAAGAATGCAGAAATGACACCTGATTACTTTATCACCTGCCCCTGCCCCTCCCCAAAGGGAGAGACAATTCCTCCCCTTCGGGGAGGCTTGGAAGGGGCCTAATTCCTAACTCCCATGTCCTGGCTTCTCAACAACCTCACCTACCCCAACATCCTGCTCCTCATGCTCCTCGAGAGCACCGTCGTTCCCGTGCCCTCCGAGCTTGTCGTAGCTCCCGCCGCCTACCATGCCGCCGGCGGCAACCTCAACGTATTCCTCGTGGTGCTCTTTGCCACCATCGGCGCCGCCATCGGTGCCAGCATCAACTATGTCGTAGCCCTCTATGTAGGCCGCCCCGTGGTCTATAAGTTTGCCAACAGCAAGTGGGGGAAGATGTGCCTGCTCAACCAAGAGAAGGTAGAGAAGAGCGAGCGCTATTTCGACGACCACGGCGTGGCCGCCACCCTGACCGGCCGTCTCATCCCCGGCATCCGCCACCTCATCAGCATCCCCGCCGGCCTGGCCCGCATGAACTACTGGAAGTTCCTGCTCTACACCACCATAGGAGCCGGCGCCTGGCACAGCATCCTCGCCGCCCTCGGCTGGTATCTCCACAGCATGGTGCCCGAAGACCAGCTCGACGCCACCATCCAGCAGTACAACCACTACATCGTCCTCGCCATCCTCGCCATCGTCGCCATCGCCATCCTCTGGTTCGTGGTGAAGCAGCGGAGAAGGAAAAGCAAGGGCATTCAGGGGACTGAGTAGCTACTCTTCGCCTATTGCGCGTTTGCCCCTTTTAGAGTAATTTTGTACCGCCATTGTACTTCGGCTCTGGGTACTTTTTAAAATCATTTAGAATCTCGCAAGAAGCTGAAAACAAGCAACTTGCGAGATTTTCACTTTTGTATAGGATGCTAATTTGCTCCACATTTGCTCCACAAGTCCCGATAAGAATGTTAACTTTTTATATCGGGCAAAGCTTCCTTCTTAGTTGCCCCATGCTCACTCCCACCCAAAAAACCAAACTGTGGATTTTCGCAAAACGTCGGCCAAGGCATTAATCGTCCCAAGATTTTGGTCAACGATATCGGTGCAGAAGGCATAGTGCTCTTTGGCCAAAGGAAGACTTTCCTCTTCACTGACAGGATGGGGAACAACAAACTCTATGATGCCTTCGCATATGACTGCAGGGACGGCTCCAAATTCTTCATACCAATGCTTGGCAACACTGACGAGGTGTTCTGCTTTAGGACAATTATCCCATCCTCCAATAGGAAACCATGCCAATATCTGCCAAGGTTGATTAACCGGCACTTCCGCCAGAAGTAGCGGAAGTGTTCGACCCGTCTCGTCATTGATGATACCACTGAAGGAAGTGTTGCCAATACCATTTTTCACATACTCGCCCAGCACATCCGTTCTGTAGAAATCGGGTGTTTCTGTCTCAAAGCCATTCTGCAACTCACGGAGTCGTAAATCCAACCAATCCTTGGCGTTTTCCGTTGGAAGCATCAGTTCTTGACGGCGAGCTTGCACTTTTGCCATATCAATCCCATTCTTGCCATCCTCAATTCCAAGTTGGTCCAAAATGTTGATGATAAGATTGTCTTCCAATACAAGAAGCACAGGAAAGGAGCCCTCTCTTCCTCCTCGTTCGCATGCCTCTTTATATGCTTTTTCTATTCTGGCAGGGTCGGTCGAATCATAAAAGGTAGTGTGACAGCAAGCCAGTTCTTGTATCTTGATTTTGGGCTTTTCATCAACATGTTTTTCTTCGTTAAGCCAATTGTGAGATTCTTTCTCTGCTTTTGCCTTATGTGTATAGATAACCATAAAAACAATGACGAATAAGAAAAAAATAAGAATCCAATACATGCTACTTATAGATTTAATTAATGGTTGGTGTTATTTTCCGACATATTTGCCAAAACCTTTATCCCTGCCATCTTTTAAGGAATAAACCCATAGCCTGTCATAAAAACTAAAAACGACATACCCTTCAATTTGCCCCTCTCTATATATTGCAGGCCATTTCAATGTTAGGTTACCTGGTTTATCTGCACCTTTGAAAACAATAAAATCATTAATTCTTCCTTCTCCCATACATTTCCAATTATATTTGGCTATGTGATAAGTTGTAATACAGCATTACTGCTATAAAAAAATGGCAGTAGACACGATTCTTTTTAATGGTTTCTTCATAGGAAAAATTTGTTGATGATATCATGATGAAATAGAAATAGTGTCTTATCGCTTTCTTGAATACTTGTCTTTCAAATACTTCTTCAAATCATTCGAGTTTTCGCCCGAATAAATGCGGTTTTTGTCGAAGGCAGTACTTGGCCCTCCCTCAACAAATTGAATAACCTCGAATGATTCAGGGTCAGCACCTGGGACGATGGAATCATCAAAGAATACATGGCTTTTGTCTTTGGCATACCTTTCAGGTGCGGGTAAAGTTGTTCCATTGAAGTATTTGTACATATGCACGAGTTGGATGGTGGCGGCATCTGCTTCCTTCACTTGCTTTTCCAACCACCATACATGGTCTTTGTCCACATACCACGTGCTGCCTTCAAGCTGTCTGAAAGTAAGGGGGTCTGCATCTTCAAACACTTCAAAGTCTTTGGTGTAAATGTGCAAACCGTCGGAATAAAAACCTCCTATTTGAGATAATTGCTTGTAATCCTTTATGTCCGTGGCTTTCCATTTATCATATACCCGATGCTTGTCCTGACCCACATACCAGATCACTTCAGTGAATGTCTCTGGGTCGGCACCCTCTACAACATGGTCTTCAAAATACACACGATATTTGTCGGCGGCATAGCATCCTGAACAATGTAAATCATCAATGTCTCCTATCTGATGAAAACTGTTGTAGTCTGCAAGTGATACAGGTTGTTTTCCCATATAATATGCGTTGAGCTTGTCTTTGGCCCATTGAGTTTTCTCGTCGTCCTTATCCCCTATGATGACAAATGTTTTTTTGTCTACCACATGTATTGGTTTTCCGCACCAGTAATAGTCTTTCTTGTCCTCAGTCAGGTACTGGCCGTGCACCTTGAATGACTTGGGGTCGGCACTTGTCATCATGGTGTCACAATGAAAAACATGGCAGCTATCGACAGCATACGGTTTCTCCAGACATTTGAACGTTTTTCCGTCAGCTCCCTTAATGATGTTCCCCTCAAGAAATGCTTGTTGGCCGTCTCTGGCGTACCCGTCACCCAGATCCTCAAATGTGGAAGGGTCAGCATCAACAACAATGCTATGATGACCGGCCCAGACATCCCATGTATTCCAGGTCACCTGTTTTCCGTCATTCTTATAGCACGGCTCCCTGTCGCAAGATGCCAACATCATGCAAACAAGGCTTAACAACACTGTCAAGCGCAGCAAACA
>JAEEGL011372305.1_pt1 | contig 16241 bp, 5 predicted proteins | sample 9134231 | NCBI WGS metagenome assembly JAEEGL01 (sample SAMN16246548, study PRJNA631951) | gut metagenome | biome: gut microbiome; feature: rumen; material: fiber-attached | host: Bos | place: Iran: Karaj | collected 2018-10
GCTTGGTTCGAGGTCTATGTGACCTTCGTCAAAGCTCCCACGCCTGAAGTCGAAATCGTCAAGACCATCGAGGGCGGTTCCATCGAATATGCTTCTTCTGAAGCCAGCTACGTCGAGAAGTCGATCGTTCTGACCGACGAGCAGGTCGCTGAGATCCTCGAGACCCTCGAAATCGAATCCCTCGACCAGGCTACAGCCTATGGCTGGAACCCGACCACGCAGGAGCTCGTTGCCAACTTCGCTGGCTACGACGGCTGGCGTAATGCTGACGGCGACTTCGCCAACTGGTCCGGCAACGCTACCGTTCCTGCTTGCTTGAAGTACACCGACGGTAAGACCTACCTCACCTACAACATCAACGGTGTTGAGGCGCAGACCATTAAGGTTTACTGGGCTATCGGCACAGCCACGAAGGCAGTGCTCGTAGAGTTCAGCTTCATCTACACGTCTGACGCTGCCGGTCAGGACTTCGCAGGTGCTATCGAGCAGACTGTTTACAACCGCAATACCGGCGAGGCTCTGCCAGGTGCTACCGAGACCGGTGAGCAGACCGTGAGCATCGCTCCCGCTGAGGACGGCAAGGTGAACATCACCTTCTCCGGCTTCACGATGCCTGGCCTCAACATGGAAGTGCCCGAGTTCACCGTGACGGCTACCGCAACGTCTAACGAAGACGGCTCCATCAGCTACAGCGCTGAAGAGTTCACCGTTGCTATGCAGAGAGGTCAGATGACGATCAACTACACGGGTACTCTCGAAGGTCTTCAGGCTAACGCTGAAGCCGTGCCCGGTCTCCACCTGATGCTGAGCCAGGCTGCTATTGACGAGGTTTACTTCGCTGCTGATGCTGATGCTATCGAGGCCCTGAAGGAAATCTTCGAACCCGTGCCTGTTGCCATCAACGGCATCAACGCTGACCAGATCAACGGCACGATCTACGACCTTGGCGGTCGCAAGATCCAGAAGGTACAGCGTGGCGGTGTTTACATCGTCAATGGCAAGAAGGTTGCTGTCAAGTAAACAACACGTGATGGTCACGGTTCACCCGTGACGCACAAACCCTGATAGAGAGGGGCGCCCTGAACGGCGCCCCTCTTATAATATATATATGAATAAGGTATAAAGGGATATAATGTATCAGCAAAAACCAAAAGCGTACGATTTTGTGACATCATTGCAAAAAATGAACATAATTGTTTGTAAGAACTGAGATGAATGATTACCTTTGCATCGGAAAAACCAATACCAATTATTTTAAAACTACACCTATGAAGAATCTGAGACTATTTTTTCTGATGCTGTTAGGATTGCTATGTCCTTCAGCTTTTGCACAACATTCGGGTTCGGACTACGAACTCGACGAGATGCATCCTTTGATTACTGATGTCAGCCAGCTGAGTTCGCCTTGGAGCTGCAGCAATTTCTATTCTGACGCGGGCGCCACATGGGAGGGCGACTTGTTGCATCTCATTGATGGCGACATCGAAACCTATTGGCACTCCACATGGAGTAACAACACTGACAGGCAATACATTCAGGTGGACTTGACCGAACCTGTACACAGCTTGATTTCCTTGAAGTTCACGCGCCGTTGGCATCGTTACAACTCCACGACAGAGAGCACTACCGAGCACGTGACCAAATGGGGCATCTATGGCGCCGATGAGCCTGATACCCCAGATGCTGATTGGATGCTTCTCTTAGAGGCAGAAACGCCTTACAACAGACCTGCCGAGATTTTGAACACTGCAGGCTTCGATACTCAAGGCAAACAGTATCTGCGTATATATGGCGAAGCGACCAACAGCGGGAAACGCTTCTGGCATTGTGCAGAGATACAGCTTTATCCCTGTGAATTGGCCAGCGAAATCGTGGCTGCAATCAATGAATTGAAAGAGGTGTATCTGGTGTATGCCGATTACGCCGATGTCTTTGAGGCCAATGCCGGCACCGCGGCCGGACAGTATCCTGTTGAGACTGTAGCGGCTTTTGTCGCTGCGCTCAACAGAGCCAATGCGGTTGTTGATGGAGGTGGCTCCTATACGGCAGCTGAGGTGAGAGCCCTTTCGCAAGACATCAAGACGACTTATCAAGCCGTGCTTGATTCCTTGATTCCTTTCACGTTGGCCGATGGTTACTATCGCATCCGTCATGCCCTACATTTCATCAACAATGACCAGGAGGTTCGCAAATACATGTATAGTCAGCTCGCCAACGATCAGATCACAGCCCGCTGGTACACGCCTGCCGACCTGAACACCGACTGCCCGTCACTTTGGAAGGTCACCAATCAGGATGGTTTCTTCGACATTGTCAATTGTGCCACTAATGCACGCTTCAATGCTTGGGAGAGCGGTTCGCTGACGATGTCGGAGGGTAGCACGAATCTGATTGCCGTCGAATTAGTGGAGAACATCGATGGCGACCCCTGCGTGACGCTGCGTGTCGCCTCGCAGATCGACAACAACCGCGCATTCTTCCATCCCTTGAATCATGGTATTTCCGCAAGCACCCTCATCGGTTCCGGAACAGGTGACGTGCTTATCGGTTGGGCCAACGACCAATATAAAGTCTCGGAGTGGGTCTTTGAACCCGTCGATGAGGCTACCGCCCAAGCCATCATAGAAGCTTATGGCCCTTATGCTGAACACAAGGAACTTGTGGAGAACTTTATCGCGTTGCGCGACGAGGCTTCAACCAAACTCGATAAAGCTAAGGATCTTTCTGCCAAGATTGACGAATCACGTCCCTACATCACCGATATCGACCAACTCAGCTCGCCATGGAATGCGAATCATGATTTCGAGGGCAATATAGCACATCTGATAGACAATGATCCGCTGACGTATTGGCACACGAATTGGAGCGACAATGCGCATTGGCACTATCTGCAGGTGGAACTGAATGAGCCCGTTCACGAGCTGATGGCTATGCGTTACGTGCGTCGTTTGTACAAATACAACTCCACCGATCTTTGTGTGAACGACCACGTGACGGAGTGGGGCATCTATGGTGCCGACGAACCGGATACCGAGGACGAAGACTGGGTGTTGCTGGCCGAGTTATCTACACCTTATACAGCCCCCGGCGAGGAGATTATGGCAGCCTTCAACCCGCAGGGCAAGCAGTACCTGCGTTTCATCGCCAAGAATACCAATTCGGGCAACCGCTGGTGGCATGCCGCTGAGTTCCAGCTCTATCCCGGACAGATCATTGATCCCGCCACCAGCCAGTACCACATGATGGGCAGCGTAGGAACGACGCTCAATGATGTGCTGACACCGCTCAAGGATATCGATCCCGAAACCGTCACTCGCAGCCAATATGAAGCACTGCAGGCTGCTTACGAGGCCTTCAATGCTGTGTTCGTTGACCCCGCACCCCTACGCACAAAGATTGTAGAGGTGAAGAGCGCCGCAGAAATCATTGTTGAAGGTACTGACCCGGGTTGCTGGGCGCCGGGCAATAGCGTAGCTCAACAGTTGCAACAGGCTATTAGCGACGCTGTGGCCTACGACGCTGCCGGTCAGTATACCGAGAGTACGAGTCAGCAGCTCATCGATAATCTCGATGCCAAGCTCGAAGGCATCACAGCCGCTGCCAATCCCATCCTTCCCGGCAAGTGGTATCGTATTCGTTTCGGTACAGAACAGGAATATGCTGACCACAACTGGCCTACGGGTGGCAATGAGACCCAATACCGTACCGTAAATGGCGAAGCCACCGAAGCAGTCATCAACGAAGCTAATTTCGGTAAGTACATGACCGTAGCCAAGCTGGAACGAGTCATTGATGAAGACGAGGGTGGTGAATTTACCTGTAATATCATCACACCGAAGGAAAAAGACCAGATTGCTATTGACGACCAGCTCTATTTCGATGCCTTAGAGGATATCACAGATCCCGATATGGCGTTGTTCCGCTTCATCTCCGTAGGCGACAATGAGTTCTACATCCAGAACAAGGCCACTGGACTCTATCTTCAGAAGAAAATCGACAACAACGATGGTATCTATCTGAGCCTTCATCCTTCTGTCTTCTCGCAGGAAGTCACGGGTTGGGGACAGAATGCCCTATTCATCAAGACCCTCAGCGGCGAGCAGCAAAACCCATTGCACTTTGCCCGCAACACGAATGTCGTCATCACCTATGGCGGCTACGGAAACAGCGATGGCCGCCGCGGCTGCTTCTACATTGAAACAGCAGGTGACGTAGCTTCTAGCTATGCACAGAACACGACGAACCTCAAAGTATGGGACGGCGCGATGATAGCCCGTTGCTATCCCATCAGTCTCAAAACCACTGATGCTTCTCAGGGTACGCTTTATGCCGTTTCGGCCGTTGAGCGCGACGATGCTGAGGTGTCAGTGACCCTCAAACCGATGGCTAATGGCGAAGCTGCTGCTGGTCGTCCGTTCATCTATATCAAGAACGGATTTTATATCCCCGCTGAAGAGCGCATTGAGGAAGATGAGCCCGCACTCGTGTCTATCACCTTCGGCTCGACCGTCGTCAAGGAACCGCAGAACAGCGGTGCGCTCAAAGGCGTGTTCACACGCACCAACGTTGACGCTGGCGTGCTCCTCGTGGGCGAAGAGAATTTCAAGGGTGCTGACAGTAGCACTGCCATTGCCACCGACGGGGCTTATATCTCCACCGACGACAGCTATTCCAGCAGCGACGAGGTATTCATCGTCTACGACACGACACCCGAGGACGGTATCAGCGATGCTCTCCAGAAAGTGTCCAAGAACGGTGAGATCTTCACCCTTGACGGACGCCTTGTCAACCGTAACGGCAATATCAACAGCCTGCGCGGTGCACAGCCTGGCATCTACATCGTCAATGGCATGAAAGTCGTCATCAAGTAATTTATGTTTCCTTGTGGCTCGGACTTGTTCTTCAGGAGGACAGGTTCGAGCCATCTTTTTCTCATAGAGGCTACAATGAAGAAGTTCTTTTTTTTACTGTTTCTCCTCACTGGTTTCCAAAGCATCCACGCAGCAGGTTTCCCCAAGTTGAGCAATGGTGCTGAGGAATATTGGTATTACATGAAATTTACGCAGGGCGCATTCATCATCGGCTCCAATGGCGACGGCGTGGTCTGCAAAGCACTCATCCCCACGGCCAAGAATTCGCAGCTGTGGAAAGTCGAGGGCTCCTCGTCGCAAGGCTATACCTTCACCAACAAACTCGGTCTGCGCCTTTATGTCAATGATACGTCTCAGGGCTCCGAGGTTCGTGCTTCAGCCGCGCCTCCCTCGCTCGATCGCTTCAAGATCACTGCCAGCGGTTCGCACTACACCATCTCACCTTTCACCAACGCGGATCAGGCATTCAATGTCTGGGGAGGTATGGGTTTGCGCAACGACATCAAGCTCTACAAGACCTCCGATGCCAATGCTCCTATGGACTTTGTCACTATCGAGGACATGGTCGTCAAAGGTGCCGAGATCAATGTCGTGCCTTATCCCTCGTCGCTGGTCATGGGCGAGGGTAAGCTCGACTTGCATACGCTCACTGCTATCACCGTGCCCACGGCAACGATAGGTGCTCCCAAAGGAGCAGCTGAGGGCGTTTCTGTTTCGACGCTTGCTCAGCGTCTGTCTGAGGATCTGCAGCGTGTTGCCGGCATTACCTTGCCGGTTGTTGCTTCTGAAGAACCGCAGACCAGACAACTCGCCCTTATCACCAATGAAGAAGCTGTCAGTGAACCTGACGCTTACAAACTCTCCATCACCGCCGATGGCATTACCATTATCGCTGCCGACTACGGTGGCTTCTTCAATGCCTTGCAAACGCTGCGTCAGCTCATGCCAGCCGCCATCTTCGGGGAGAGCCTCAACGGGGGAACCTCCGAGACTTGGGCAGTACCCTGCCTCGCCATCGACGATGCTCCCGCAATGAGCCATCGCGGTTTCCATTTCGACATCAGCCGTCACTACTTCAATAAAGAAGAGGTGAAGAAGTTGCTCGATATGGCGTCAGTCTATAAACTCAACCGATTCCATTGGCACCTCACCGACGATCAGGGCTGGCGCGTTGAGATTCCCGAATACCCGAAGCTGACCACTATAGGAGCCATCCGCAAGGCGTCGCTCAGTGTATGCGACCAATCCGGCGACAGGTTTTTCGATGACACGGAATATGGCCAAGGGTGCTACTACACACTTGATGACCTGCGCGAGGTGGTGGCTTACGCTGCCGAGCGCAACATACAGATTATCCCCGAGATAGATATGCCCGGACACATGACGGCGTGCATTGTCGCCTATCCGGAACTGGGCTGCAATCCTGAGAAGAAAATCGAAGTGATGACCGAAGGAGGTGTCAGCAGAGACATTTTGAACCTCGGCAAGGATGAGACCATCGACTTCCTCAAATGCGTGCTCGGGCACTTGGCAGAGGTCTTCCCTTACGAACTATTCCACCTCGGCGGCGACGAATGTCCCACGGCGGCCTGGCAGAGCAATGCCGACTGCAAGCGTCGCATCCAGGACGAAGGTCTCAGCGGTGTTGATGAGTTGCAGCAGTGGCTCGTGGAGAAGCTGGGTACGTTCCTACGCGACAACTATGGCAAGAATGTCGTCGTGTGGGACGAGCTTTTGGCACATTGGCGAAGCAGCAACACTATGCACCCTGTCGTCATGTCGTGGCGCGGCGTTGAATATGCCAGTCAGGCTGCCGACAAGGGTTGCTACAGCATCATGGTGCCCACGTCTCCACTCTACTTCGACTACATGCAGGTCAATCGCGACCAGCTTGAGATCGACTGTCCTTACAATGCCCCCTACGGCACTATCAACACGGTAGAGCGCGTCTATAATTTCGATCCGCGTTCCACAGTTGCTGGTCGTGAACACTTCGTCATCGGCACTCAAGCCAACCTGTGGACCGAGAGCTGCACGTCGCTGCGCGAGGCGGAGTATCAGTACTATCCGCGTCTCTTGGCGCTCAGCGAGATAGCCTGGCTGCCGACATCAAAGAAGAATTTCTTAGGGTTCTACGGACGCCTGCAACATCATGCTGCTGTGCTTCAAGCTAAGAATATCACTTACGCTCCCCATTATTTCGAGCCTGCCGACCTGCCACCTGCCGGGCAAGCTATCGCCGAGGCGGAGGGCATCCTTGCTCAAAGCAACTCTGGTGCTGTGGGCTATCCCGAGGTGGCACAGGCAGATGCACTTCGTGCTGCATTGGACCATCTTCGTTCCAACCCTGGCGACGCATCAGCGCTTGCCTCGCTCAACGCTCAACTCGCTGCATACAAGTCCGCACCCATCGTGCTGCCTCAAGCCGACCGCTTCTACAAGATTGTGAGCGCCTCCACCTACTACCGCTATCGCTTCAATGGTTCGTCGCTCTATGTCAAGGACAATGCGCTGGCCTTACACTACACACAGCAGACTGATATGGAGGAACTGTGGCAGTTTGAGCAGCAGGACGATGGCAGCTATCAAATCGTCAGCGTCATGACGGGCAATGCCATCAATATCCCCAACACAAATGGTGGTGCTGTCAAGGTGGATGGCGCTACGGGAAGTGATCTTGTCATCCGCAAAGCGACAAAGCCTGCCGGCACATACACCTACATCCCCGGCGTAGTAAACATCAAGCGCGGCCGCTACAATCTCTATGCTAGGTTGTCGGGGCGCGATCTCACCATGGTTGCTTCCATTGACTCCTCACTCTGTTATCCCGGTACCTGGCGCATTGAAGAAGTGACCGATTATGGCCCTTGGATAGAGAAGATCGTAGCAAAGGCAGAGCGCATCCGCGAGGAGAGTGAACCCGGTGCCATCGGAGAGCCAACCGAAGAAGCCATGGCCTTCCTTGAGGCTGAGGTCTTGACCAAAGCGCGTGAGCTGTTGAGTCAAGGTGCTGTCACACAGCAGCACTATCTCGACATCGCACGGAACTTTGCGAGGTTCCAACAGATGCCGCGGACCTCAGTACTCAGTCAAATGGACCTCGACTACTACTATCTCATTCGCAATGCCTACTACGACACTTATTACGCTACCGTCAACCCCAACACCAATGGCGTGCTGCCCAAGACGTTCACGGACAACGACAACTTTCGCTGGCGCATCAGCAAGAGCGACGACGGCACCGTTTTGCTCATCAACAAGGCGACCGAAACGGCAGCCTACGTGGCCTCTGATGCCGAAGATCAACGCCTGAAGGTAGGTCAGGACTATCCTTGGACGCTCGATGTGGTGACCACCGATCAGGGCGGCAGGGGCATAGCCATCATCAACCGAACGGGTGCTTACAGCTGGTACACCAATCCCCGCTCATGGACCTACCTCTTGCTGAAACCCTACGACTGGGGAGCCAGCATCTGGGAATTCATCAAGACCGACGAGCCCATAGCAACCGACGGAATAGACGCTACGCCAATGAAGGATGAAGCGAAAAGAACGAAAAATGCTGTGATCTACGACCTTGCTGGAAGACGATTGTCTAAAGCGCCCGCCCATGGCGTCTATATTCTGAATGGACAGAAACGATGCCGATAGCGTGAAGGGTGCGTTTTTTGTCAAAATTGACGCGATTTTATCCTTTGGGCATAGGAATAATGCCTATTTTTGCAACGAAATTCATATAACCTCAATACAGAATCATCAATGAAAAGACTTATGTTCGTGGTGGCCCTCGCCACATTTTCCATTACCTCACATGCTATGAACACGGGCGCCGAAATGGCGCCTGGCATCCCCGTAGTCAAGGCTGATGTGCTGAAGGTCAATAACCGTCCTGCCGAGGCCGAGCGCCTGTTCCGCTCCGATGCCGTCGAGAAGCAGATTAAGGAGATTGTCAAGCAGCTGACCAACCTGCGCTTGGCGTGGATGTTCGTCAACTGCTTCCCCAACACCATTGACACCACGGTGCACTACACCGAGAGCGATGAGCAGGGACTGCCTGACACCTTCGTCTATACGGGCGACATTCATGCCATGTGGCTGCGCGACTCGGGTGCACAGGTGTTCCCCTACATCAAGCTGGCTCCGCAGGACAAGCACCTGAAGAGCATGTTGGCCGGTGTGGTGCTGCGCCAGTTCAAGTGCATCAATATCGATCCCTATGCCAACGCCTTCAACAAGGAACCTAACCCCAACGGCAGTTGGATGAGCGACATGACCGACATGAAGCCGGAGCTGCACGAGCGCAAGTGGGAGATCGACTCGCTATGCTATGTCATCCGCTTGGCTTACGAGTATTGGACGGTGACGGGCGACGGCTCCGTGTTCGGCGACTCGTGGATCCAGGCCGTGCAGAACATCCTTGCTACGTTCCGCGATCAGCAGCACAAGGATGGTAACAAGGGCAAGTATCGTTTCGAGCGCAAGACCAATCGCCAGCTCGACACGATGTCCAACAACGGCTGGGGCGCTCCCGTGAAGCCCGTAGGACTCATTGCTTCTGCCTTCCGTCCGAGCGACGATGCCACGACCTATCTCTTCCTCATTCCTTCGAATTTCATGGCTGTGCATCAGCTGCGCAACGCCGCCGAGATCCTCACGAAGGTGAACGGTCGTACAGATCTGGCAGCGGAATGTACATCCTTGGCCGATGAGGTGCAGCAGGCGCTGAACAAATATGCCATCAATATCCATCCCAAGTACGGTCCCATCTACGCCTTCGAGGTTGACGGCTTCGGCAATCAGTTGCTCATGGACGATGCCAACGTGCCTTCGCTTCTGGCCATGGCTTACTTAGGCGACGTGCCCGTGTGCGATCCTATTTATCAGAACACGCGTCGCTTCGTGTGGAGCGAGGACAACCCCTACTTCTTCCGCGGCAAGGCTGGCGAGGGCATCGGCGGTCCTCACGTTGGTCACGATATGCCGTGGCCCATGAGTATTATGATGAAGGCATTCACATCGACGGATGATGCTGAGATCAAGGCATGTATCGAGATGCTCATGAAAACCGATGCCGGCAAGGGATTCATCCACGAGAGCTTCAACAAGGACGATGCTACGAAGTACACGCGCGACTGGTTTGCCTGGCAGAACACCCTCTTCGGCGAACTGATCATCAAACTTGTCAACGACGGCAAGCTCGACCTGCTCAACAGCATCACGATAGAATAAGTAAGTTATGAGAGCTAAGGAAATAACGTGCGTTCATGGGACAATGGGCTTGTTCATCAAGTCCTTAGTCCTCTCCCTCACCCTTCTCGCCTGGTGCGGCAGCGCCGTTGCCAAGGTGGAGGCCGGCAAGACCTATCGCATCGAATGCGTAGGTGCCAGCGGCAAGTCGCTGTTTGTCGAGAACTCGTCGTTGGACTACCATAGCACCGGCAAAACCGCTCAGGTCTTGTTGTGGAGCGACACTGATGTGGCGTCGCAGCAATGGACGGTCGGCGGGCAGGAGGAATCGCTGCTCATCACTAACTTATACTCGGGCAAGACGATAGCCGCCGCCAAGGCCGAAGCCGGTGCCGACTTGCGCCAGTCGCGCAGCGGAGCCTTGCGATGGGTGCTCGTGCCGGTGGACGAGGAAGCAGGCATCTACAAGATCAAGAATAACTCTCTGGACCTGTTCATCACTGCCTCCGCTACCGCCAGCGGCAGCATGATTCAGCTGGCTGAAGCAACCGACGACAAGACGCAGCAATGGCGATTTGTCGAGGTGACGCCCAAGAATGTCTTCACGCGGGAGATGCGCGAGGAGATGATGGACGACTACATCAAGAAGACCGTGGAGTCTGTGGGCAATGGCAGAAAGACTTTCGGCAAGGGCGGCTGGGGCGAGGCCGAGCAGCTCGAAGTGGTGCTCGATGCCTACGAGACCACGGGACGCCAGGACTATCTGCAGCTGGCTGAGGAGGTCTATGCCTATTTCAACGCCAATGTCGGCTCGTCGTGGAACAAGCTTGTCTATACCGACAACTACCACTGGTTCGGCCATGATTTCAACGACGATGTCATGTGGCAGATCATGGCTGTGGCCCGTCTGGGTCTGCTCTCGGGCAACACCCGTTATGTGACTGCCGCCAAGCGTAATTTCGATGTCATTTACAATCGCGCTTATATCCCCTTCACCGGTTTGCTGCGTTGGGCGCAGAGCTCTGGTGATCCCTACGGCACCAATTCGTGTGTCAATGGTCCGGCTGAGGTGGCGGCCTGCTATCTTGGCTTCGCCGGCTGCGGCGAGGAGTACTTCGAGAAGGCGCGCGACCTGTATGCGGCGCAGCGCTACGTGTTGGCCAGTGACATGTCAACAGGAAAGATTTGGGACAGCGTCGTGTGGGATCCCGAGACGCAGCAGGTGAAGTCCAAGAACGAATGGGCTTCGACCTACAACCAAGGTACGATGCTCGGCGCGGCAAGTATGCTGTATAAGTATTATGGCGACGAGCAGTATATGAAGGATGCCGTAAAGATCGTCAAGTGGACCAAAAGCAACCTTTGCGACAGCCACGGAATCATCAATGCCTGTCAGGTCAAAGATGGCGACCTAGCCGGCTTCAAAGGCATACTCATGCGCCATGTGCGGCGTTTCATTCGTGATTGCGAGTCGGCACCCGCTGACCAGACGTGGATGGAGAAGAATGCCCTGCACGTCTATTGCAACCGCTCGGCCGAGGGCGTGACGCCGACGGCGTGGCTCCAGAAGGGTACCAAGGACAATACGGCCGACGATTTCGGCGTCTCCACTGCCGCCAGTGCTGCCGTTAACACCATCTTCCCCGACGATCCGCCGTTGCCCTACGAGGAGAAAGCCAAGGAACCCGGCGAGCCCGATGAGCCCGAACCCGAGCCCATCGCCGTCAATCCTGCCTCCGACATGGCGTGGTCCGGCGTCTATGTCGGCGGACATATCCGTCGCGAGCGTCCCAACACGATCACCAAGCTCAAGGAATCGGGCTTCACCTACGTACTTCTTTTCAACGTACATGTGAACCCCGACGGCACGCTGCTCACCGACGGCGAGACCATCTGCGAGAACGGCGAATACGTCTTCGACCGCACACAGCCCAATTACATCGAGGATATCAAGGCGCTCAAGGATGTCAATTCCGCTATCCACCGCATCGAGATCGTCATCGGCGGCTGGGGCAACGACTCCTACAATAATATCCAGGCCATCCTCAACGCCAACGACGGCAGCCTCGCCAAGACGGCGCTCTACCGCAACTTCCGCGCACTGAAGGAGGCACTGCCGCTCATCGACGGCGTCAACAACGACGACGAGCAGTGCTATGACGTGGCTACGGCCGTGCGCTTCCACGCCATGATGTACGATCTTGGCTTCCGCACTTCCATCGCGCCCTACACGAACAAGACGTTCTGGCAGTCGCTTGTCGCACAGCTCAATGAGCAGAAGCCCGGCGCCTGCGACCGCGTGCTCATCCAGTGCTACGACGGCGGTGCCGGTAACAACCCCGCCAACTGGCACTTCAGCGATATCCCCCTCTTGGCAGGCCGCACCAACTACCAGACCGACATGGAGACGTCCATCGCCCAGATGAAGACGTGGCGTGACAATGCCCAGGTCGTAGGCGGATTCGTATGGGTCTATAACGACGAGTCTTGGAACCTCAAGAACTGGGCTAAGGGAATGAACCAGCTCTTCGCTACGCCGCCCGCCGATGAAAACGGCAATTTGCTGCCCGGTGTGGCCACGCTTTGCTCCGAAGCTGGCTTCGACGGCTATAGCATCACGCTGCCCGAGGGACGCTACACGGCGGGCGAATTGGCTGGCTACGGCTTCCCCATCCTCAGCGCCACCTCCAATTACCACACCATCAAATCCATCAAGCTCGCTCCCGGCTATCAGGTGACGCTTTATCGCCAAGATGATTTCTCAGGCACCAGCGCTCCACTGACGGAATCCTCCGACATTCCTGCGTCGTGGCGCTCACGCATCTGTTCTATCGTCGTCGAACCATTGCCCGATGGAATCGGCGATTTTAGCGACAATCCTTCCTCGAATGAACCCGCAGAGTTCTACGACCTCGCAGGCCGACGCGTTACCAATCCCGTCCGCCATAGCACCTATATCGTCCGTAAGGGCGGCAAGAGCAGGGTCGTGAAGAGTGAAAAGTGAAAAGTGAACAATAATAGTTACCTCATAAACCATTGCTCGATGATGAAGAAACAACTGTTTATTGCTATGCTGCTCTTGGCAGCCGTCGGTGCTCAAGCTCAGGACTGGCGTCCAGCTGGCGACCGACTGAAATCAGCGTGGGCAGATAAGGTTAATCCTGCTTGTCCGCTGCCCGAATATCCCCGTCCACTCATCACCCGTGCCGAGTGGCAGAACCTCAACGGTCTATGGGACTATGCCATCGTGGGCGAGGATGATCTTTGCCCTACGACCTTCGACGGCAAGATCCTCGTGCCCTATCCCCTCGAATCCAGCCTCTCCGGCGTGCAGCGCCGTATGCGCCGCGGTCAGGTGCTGTGGTACGAGCGTTCGTTCACCGTACCCGCTGCCTGGCAGGGCAAGGATGTGCTCCTGCACTTCGGTGCCGTTGACCACGAGGCCATCGTTTATGTCAATGGTCGTCGCGTGGCATCCCATGTCGGCGGCTACGCCGGCTTCTCGGCCAACATCACCGCCGCCTTGCGCGAGGGCAGCAATCGTCTGACCCTGCGTGTCGTTGACCAGACGCTCGATCGCGAACAGCCCGTGGGCAAGCAACGCCTGAACCCCGGCGGCGCAGGCAGCATTTGGTACACGAGCGTCTCCGGCATCTGGCAGACCGTGTGGATGGAACCCGTGGCCAAGCAGCACATCTCCGATGTACGCACCACGCCCGACCTCGATGCCTCACGCTTTGCCGTGGAGGTAGCCACCGCCGGCACGATGCCTTCCACCGACCGCGTGGAAGTCACCCTTTCCTTCGCAGGCAAGGAAGTCGCCAAGGCTTCAGCGCCTGTCGGTCAGACCGTCTATCTTCCTGTCAAGAAACCGCAGTTGTGGACTCCCGACACCCCCAACCGCTATCAGATGCAGGTGCGCCTCCTGGCACGCGGACAGCAGGTGGACTGCGTGGGCAGCTATGCCGCCATGCGTAAGATCAGCGTGGCACAGATGGCCAACGGCGTATGGCGCCTGCAGCTGAACAACAAGAATCTCTTCCACTTCGGTCCCCTCGACCAGGGTTACTGGCCCGACGGACTCTATACGGCGCCCACCGATGAAGCTCTGCGCTTCGATATCCAGAAGACCAAGGACTGGGGCTTCAACATGATCCGTAAGCACATGAAGGTGGAACCCGCACGTTGGTATTATTATTGCGACAGCATCGGACTGATGGTGTGGCAGGATATGCCCTCCATCTGCCGCAGCGACCAAGGCTGGCACGCCCGCAGGTGGAACGACCAGGCCGACGGCGCTCATGCCGCCGATGTTGAGGCTAACTACTTCCACGAGTGGGGCGAGATCATTAGCCAGTTCTACGGCTATCCCAGCATCGTCGTCTGGACGCCGTTCAACGAGAGTTGGGGTCAGTTCAAGACCCCCGAGGTCATCGAGTTCACACGTCAGCAGGATCCCACGCGTCTCATCAATCCCGCCAGCGGCGGCAACCACTACGTCTGCGGCGACTTCCTCGACCTCCACGACTACTCGCGTCCGCCCGTGCTCTTCATGAACGACAAGACACGTCCCGTGGTGCTCGGCGAATACGGTGGCTTGGGACGCCACGTCGAAGGCCACCGCTGGGTGGAGAGCGACGCACGCACGTATGTCAACTATAAGGACAACAAGGAACTCACCGACTCCTACGTCGAGCAGGGCGAAGCCGTGCTGCGCCTAGCCAAGGGTATCACCTTGGACGACGGCACTCCTGCCGCCTTCTCAGCTGCCGTCTATACGCAGACGACGGACGTCGAAACCGAGGTCAACGGACTGATGACCTACGACCGCAAGGTGATGAAGATGGACGAATCCCGCATCCGGGCCATCAACGACGCCATCAGCCACAGCCTGGACAAGTGAGACGTTGACAAGTTAACAGGGCTTTTTTAACAACGAATTATACGAATTAAACGAATTTTTTTCCTGTCCTATAGCTCTATCATCGTGCAGTCGCGATGCAAGCTTAAATTCGTTTAATTCGTATAATTCGTTGTTTGACAAAAACAGTCGCCAAGGTTTTTGTAAAGTCTCAGGAGTGAAATTGTGACGGCCATGTAATGAATTCGTTTAATTCGTCTAATTCGTTGTTTGATAAAAACACGCTATTGGTTTGTTTCGTAAAGTCTCTGGTTCAATTCTGGGACTTTACGTTTTTTTTTGCCCATTTTCTTTGTCGTTTGCCGAAAGGTAAGTAATTTTGCACCCGCAAAGTGATTATCATCAAATTATATTCGTATATATGGAAAAGAAATTCAAGAGAACAACGGTCACTTCAGCCCTGCCTTACGCCAACGGTGGCGTGCATATCGGGCATCTCGCGGGCGTTTATGTGCCGGCAGACATCTACGTAAGATACCTTAGATTGAAGGGCGAGGACGTGATGTTCGTTGGCGGCTCGGACGAGCACGGCGTGCCTGTGACGCAACGTGCACGCAAAGAAGGCATCACGCCGCAGCAGGTCGTGGACCGCTACCACAGGATGATCAAGGACTCGTTCGAGGAGTTCGGTATCTCGTTCGATGTATATAGCCGCACGACGAGCAAGACCCACCACCAGTTCGCCAGCGACTTCTTCCGCAAGCTCTATGATGATGGCAAGCTCATCGAGAAGACTACGAAGCAGTTCTACGACGAGACGACCGGCACCTTCAAGACCGACCGTGACATCGTGGGCGAATGTCCCCACTGCCACGCTGAGGCCAATGGCGACCAATGCGAGAAATGCGGTCGCGACCTCGATCCCACGGAGCTCATCAACCCGCGCTCCAAGGAGAGCGGTGCGCAGCTCGTGCTGAAGGATACGACCAACTGGTTCCTGCCGTTGAACGACTATGAGGGCTGGCTCAAGGAGTGGATCCTCGAAGGTCATAAGGAGTGGCGCTCCAACGTCTATGGGCAGTGCAAGAGCTGGCTCGATATGGAGTTGCAGCCGCGTGCCATGACGCGCGACCTTGACTGGGGTATTCCGGTGCCCGTGGAGGGCGCTGAGGGCAAGGTGCTCTATGTGTGGTTCGATGCCCCCATCGGTTATATCTCCAACACGAAGGAGCTGTGTGAGAGCAACCCCGAACGCTGGGGCACATGGCAGCGCTGGTGGCAGGACGAAGAGACCAGATTGGTCCAGTTCATCGGCAAAGATA
>JAEEGL011605912.1_pt1 | contig 16241 bp, 11 predicted proteins | sample 9134231 | NCBI WGS metagenome assembly JAEEGL01 (sample SAMN16246548, study PRJNA631951) | gut metagenome | biome: gut microbiome; feature: rumen; material: fiber-attached | host: Bos | place: Iran: Karaj | collected 2018-10
ACTATTCACAGATGGTCTCTGAGTGGTTTTAACCTTCGTTCTTTTTGGTGGCTTTGCGCTTAATCATGGGGATCACGTTCGCGGCAATCAACGAAACTGTAATGATGAGGATGACGAGAGTTGAGAGCGCGTTGATGGACGGATTCACCCGTTTGGACATGGTATACACGAGAATAGAAATATTTTGAACACCATTACCGGTTACGAAGTAAGAAATTACGAAATCGTCGAAGCTCATGGTGAATGCGATGAGTGCACCGGCGATAATGCTGGGCTTGATTTGCGGGATGATTACCTTGGTCATGGCCTGGAATGGCGTGCATCCCAGATCGAGGGCTGCGTCGGTGAGGTTGGGATCGAGCGTGCGCAGCTTTGGCATCACCGACAGGATCACGAACGGCGTGCAGAACATGATGTGGGCGAGCAGCATCGTGACAAAGCCCTTGGGAATCGCGATGGCCGAGAAGAGCATGAGCAGACTGATGCCGGTGACGATATCGGGGTTCATCACGGGAAGTTCGTTCACGCGCTCGACGGTCGAACGCAGGATCTTGCCGGATTTGCTTAGTCCGATGGCTGTGACGGTGCCCAGAATCGTCGACACTGCGGTCGCGATGACGGCGATGAGGATGGTGTACCAGATCGAATCGAGCATGACCGGATCGCCGAACATCTTTTCGTACCAGCGAAGCGAGAATCCGTCGAACCGGGTGAGCGATTTCGAGCTGTTGAATGAGAAAATGATGATGTAAACGATGGGCAGGTAGAAGAACAGCATCGTGAGACCGATGACTGCTTTGGAGATGATGCCTCTGGTTTTGCGGTATTTTTCTATCATGAGTTCTCCTTTGCCGGCTGGACATCGATCTTGCGGGTAAGCCACATCGAAATGATGATGATGACGGCCATAATCATTGAAATGGCCGAACCGAAATGCCAGTCGCCTGCGGTGAGGAACTGACTTTCAATGACGTTGCCGACCAGCACATACTGGCCGCCGCCCAGAAGTTTGGGGATAAAGAAGGAACTGACTGCAGGCAAAAAGACGAGCGTGATGCCGCTGACAATGCCCGGCATCGAGAGGGGCAGCGTGACACGCAGAAAACTCTGAACCTTGTTCGCGCCCAGATCGGATGCCGCTTCGATGAGACTGTTGTCCATCTTGGCCAGTGACGTATGAATCTGCAGAATCATAAAGGGCAGGAAGTTGTAGACCATGCCCAGTGCAACCGCGAAATCGGTATACAAAAGCGTGACGTCTTCAAAGCCAAAGAGCCCCAGCAGTTTCGACAGAATGCCGCCGGTCTGAAGGATGCCCATCCAGGCGTATGTGCGCACCAGCATGTTGATCCACGTCGGCAGTGTGAGCAGCAGAATGAGTATGATGCCGTGATTGCCTTTGGCTTTCGAGATGATATAGGCCACAGGATAGCCCAGTAAAATGCAGATCACGGTCGTTAAAAATGCGATCCACAGCGATTTGCCAACGACGCTTAAAAATGTCGCATCGGTCACAAATCTGACGAAATTGTCGAACGAGAACTGAAATGATGCCACGTCGTTGCCCGGAACCGTGAACCCATACAGAACGATGAGCAGCATCGGGAGCACGACGAGTGCCGCAATCCACACGATGTATGGAAAGGACATCAGGGTAAACTTATTCATTTTCATCCTGGAATCGTCTCCTTCTCCATCAGGTGGATATCTTCGGGATCAAAGATGAGCCCGACCTCGGTTTCTTCGGCCAGAGCCTTGGTCGTCGAGACTTTGTAACGATAACCCTTGGTGGCAAACGTAATTTTGTATTCGCCCGGCTGGATGTTTTCCCAGTCGAAATCGTAGTTCACATCCGAAACCGCAACTTCTGTATCATCTTCGAGTGACCATGCCGACGCATTGGCCCACGTCTTCAAATCTGTGTCGAGCGCCATCGAATCGCGGATATCGTCCGTCTTTACAAAGAAATTCATCGCATAGATCTTTTCTTTGAAAACCGGATTGGTGACGCTGTTGGTGAGCACGACGTTGGCTTCGACCGAAATTTCGGTGCCCTGCGCAGTTCTGAATGTGACGTGATATTTGCCAACATCTTTCTTGATATCCGATTTGATATCCCTGATGGACACCGATTCTTCGGTGTCGCGGTTCCATGCCTCGGCCTGGGCAAGATCGAGCAGGCGGGCATTCCGTTTGTCTTCGGTCATCGCTTCCAGCTCTGCGGCATCTTCGGTATCGAGATAGAAATTGTTCGCGCTAATCTTCTCGTTTCCGCTCACCACCGGCATATCTTCCGAAACATGCATTGTCACGGTAATCGAGGCACCAAGCCGTGTTTCGACGATCGTATCGTAGTGAACGCCCTTGAAGATCTGGTGCTTGACGATGCCTTTGAGCATGCCCTGTTCCCTCGGCACCACGTCGAGATCCTCGGGACGAATCACGACGTCCACGATTTCGCCGATATCAAATCCGCGCACATCATCGCACGGGAATTTTTTGTCTTCGAAACAAACCGTGTGTTCATCGATGATTTTGCCTTCGATGATGTTCGTTTCGCCGATGAAATTGGCGACGAATTCGTTTTCGGGCTCGTTGTAGATCTCGGTTGGGCTGCCTACCTGCTGGATTTCACCGCCTTTCATCACGACGATTTTATCCGACATCGTCAGCGCTTCTTCCTGATCGTGCGTGACGAAAATGAAGGTAATGCCGACCTCCTGCTGGATGCGTTTGAGCTCGATCTGCATCTCTTTGCGCAGCTTGAGGTCGAGTGCGCCGAGCGGTTCGTCGAGCAGCAGCACCGAAGGCTCGTTCACCAGTGCGCGTGCAATTGCAATACGCTGCTGCTGGCCGCCCGAAAGCTCGGTAATCCCGCGCTTGCCATAATCCTCAAGATTCACCAGCTTGAGCATGCGGCGCACCTTGCGGTCGATAACATCCTTCGGCTCTTTCTTAATCTTCAGACCAAATGCCACGTTGTCGTAGACGTTGAGATGCGGAAACAGCGCGTATTTCTGGAACACCGTGTTGATATCCCGCTTGTACGGCGGCAGTCTCAAAATATCCTCGCCCTGAAACAGCACCTCGCCAGATGATGGCTCGATAAAGCCGCCCAGAATGCGCAGAAGCGTCGTTTTGCCGCATCCCGACGGTCCCAGAAGCGTCACGAACTCGTTGTCATAAATGTCGAGCGAAACGCCCTTCAACACGACCGTTTCGCCAAAATTCTTCACGACATTCTTTATCTGAATGATCTTTTTCTTCTCTTCCATGCCTGTATCCCGATTCATTTTCCGGGGGTTGCGCTTCGCTTACCCACGGCTCCGGGGGTTACGCTGTCGCTCACCCCCGGCTAATGTCTACGAATGTGACGCCCCGCCGGGGCGTGTCTGATTTAAAACAATGGCGGATTCGATACCCACAGCACCCGGGCCGGTGATTTCTTTGTGTTTTCCAAATGATGAAACGTGCTGCATTTCATGTAAAACGTTTCGCCCTTGCGCACGGGATATCGCTTGTCGTCGCTGCAAAGCACGACCGCACCATCCAGCACATACGCGAACTCTTCGCCCGCGGTCGGCGACATCTCGAACGACCGGCCCCCGGCCGGCAGCTCCAGTAAAATCGGCTCCATCATGTGTTTCTGCGCGTTCGGCACGATCCACTTAATCGTGTGATCTTCCTTGTTGTCGACGTAAAAATCGGCCTCGCGAAACACCAGCCGCTCGTCGCGCTCTTCCTTAAAAAACTCCGACAAACTCGTCCCCAGCGCTTCCAGAATATTGTCCAGCGTCGCCAGCGACGGCGACGTCAGATTGCGTTCCAGCTGGCTCAAAAAGCCTTTGCTCAGCTCCGATCGCGACGCCAGTTCCTCAAGCGTCAGCCCCTTTTGCTTTCTCAGGTGCTTAATTCTGCCGCCGATGTCCATGCTCTCACCCTCATGCGATACCCGCAACCCAAGCATTTGTGCCGGGTTTTGCTATATCAAACTTCACGATTAGAAGTGAATTTCCAAATACTAAACCAAAAGTTTAGCAAAAGGAAAGTGGCGGCCTTATACATGAATTTGAACAAAACTCAATAAAAATCGAACGGTGATATAATTATTTTTAACATTTCAAAACATTTTGTTTGATAATGCGGATGTTGCGCGGCTATCTGCGATACGCCGCGCCAGAGCCGCCCGTGCCGGGCGTCTCTGCTCGCCTATGCGGCGCTGCCGCATACGGCTCGCCGAAATGCATGTGGATTTCGATGCGCTTGCGGTATAAAGGGTATCGAAGGCAATCCGCTGGTGATGCTGCGCTCACCTGCGGTGAATATCCCGCGCCCCGCCGGGGCTCGGGACGAATGGTTATGCGCATGACGAGTGGGTGCTGGCGTGCAGAAGTATTACGCCGTTGTTATATTTGATCGGCCTCTTGAGCCGCTGTCGTACACATCTGCCGACGATATCGCGGTGGGGTCGATCGTGCAGGTGCCTCTTGGACGCCAGTCGTGTACCGGTATCATCACCGATGTATCCACCACCAAACCCGCATACGACGGGCCTTTCCGAAGCATTATCGAAATCGTCGATCCGCTGCCGTTTATCTCGGCACCGCTCATGGCCACCCTGCGGTTTATGGCGAAATACTACGCCATTCCCATTGGGTTTTGCCTCAAGCTTGCGCTGCCCGGCGGCATGATGCGTTCGGGCACCTGCCGCTATCTGGCTGGCGCCGAACCCGAAGAAATCGCGGATATCGTTGATACAACGGATGCTTCCGAAGCGCCGGCCGAAAGATCCCTGTTCGGCAGCGAAACGCCCAAAACCTCGCTCACGGCGCAGCTTTTCGAAGCGCTTCGCGCCGACAACAATGGGTTGTCCGAAAAAGAAATCCGCCAGAAATTCAAAATATCGGCAGAGCAGTTCCAGAACTGGATTTGTGACGGCACCCTGGTGCCATTCTGGACGCTCGATAAATCGCGCATGACCGAATCGACCGAAAAACGGTACGAGCTTGTTCCCGGCGCATCTGCGGCCAAAAAACTGGGCAGCAGGCAGCAGGCCATTATCGATTTCATTCAGGATGCCGAAAACCCGGTAAAACACAGCGATATTCTCGAGCAATTCGGTTCTTGCAACCCGACACTCGAACGCCTCGAATCGCTTGGCCTGATTCAGACCGCGGTGACGACTCGCGACAAAACCTCGTTCGACGATATCCAGCCCATCGTCTATGATATCCAGCGCACCGACGAACAAAATGCCGCGATCGAAGCCATCGTTTCGCATGATGGATTCGGTAGTTTCCTGCTGTTTGGCGTAACCGGCAGCGGCAAGACCGAAGTCTATCTGGGCGTGATGGAACAGATTCGCAGGCAGGGACGCGGATGCATCTTCATTTTGCCCGAAATCGCGCTCACGCCGCAGTTCTGTGCGGTTTTCAAAGGCCGGTTCGGTGACGATGTCGCTGTGCTGCACAGCGGTCTTGGTGAACACGAACGATTCGATACCTGGAGCCGGATTCGCAGCGGCCGCATCGGCATTGCCATCGGTCCGCGCAGTGCATTGTTCGCACCCGTGCAAAACCTGGGGCTTATCGTGATCGACGAAGAACACGACAGCTCGTTCAAGCAGGGGGATACGCCGCGGTATCATGCCCGCGATATGGCGCTGTACCTTGGGCAGCAGTGCAAATGCCCGGTGATTCTGGGCTCTGCGACGCCATCGCTCGAAAGCTACAGCCGCGCATTGACCGGGAAATCGACGATGCTCACGCTGACGCAGCGTCCGATGGCCCGCCCCATGCCCCAAATCGAAATCGTCGATATGCGCAATCGCCCAAAACCCGATTTTTCGGCCATGCCCGATTTGGAGGAAGACGAAAAAAAGCGCCTGGAACTGAAAAACCGCCTGCTTTCCGACAACCTGATTCTGGCCATCCGCGATACGCTCGCCCGCCGGGAACAGGCGATTATTTTTTTGAACCGGCGAGGGTTCTCGACTTTTGTGCAGTGCGAGTACTGCGGGAATGTGCTGTATTGCCCGAATTGCGATGTCGCGCTCACCTACTACAAATACGCCGATAATCTGCATTGTCACTACTGCGATTATGTGACGCGGCCCGATTCGGTATGCTCGCGATGCGGCCGTGCGGAAATCAGCTATACCGGCTATGGGACTGAACGTCTGGTCGATGTGCTGCAGCACGAATTTACAGGGGCGCGCATCGATCGGCTCGATCGCGATCGGGCCGGCACGCGCGGCATACAGAACGTTCTTGGCGCATTCCGCAACGGTGATCTCGATATTCTGGTGGGCACGCAGATGCTGGCCAAAGGCCACGACATCCATAACGTCACGCTGGTGGGGATCGTGAATGCCGATATGAGCCTGCACATGCCCGATTTCAGGTCGTCGGAGCGCACCTATCAGCTGCTCACGCAGGTGAGCGGCCGCGCGGGGCGCGGCAGTCGTCCGGGGCGCGTGATATTGCAGACGCTCAAGCCCGAACATCCGGCAATTCGCGGCATTATCGAACGCAATTATCCCGCTTTTGCCGCACAGGAACTCGACATCCGGCGGGCATTGGGAAATCCGCCGTTTACATCGCTGGTGCTGTTCAGATTCGAGGGGCAGAGCCCAACCGATACCGAATCGTTCGCGATTCAGTTCGCCAGATTTGCCCGCGACTGCAAGCCCAACCACGATTCTGCGCGCGTTCTGGGGCCTGCGCCTGCTCCGATTCCCATGCTGTGCGGAAAAATGCGGTATCAGCTCTATATCCGCCACAGCGATCGCGGCGTGCTGCACAAATGGCTGGGATTCGTGCTCGATCGTTCGAAAGACTTCCGCCAGAAGCACGAATCCCAGGTGAAATGCATCGTCGATGTCGATCCGTATGATATGCTGTAGAAATCCGGGGGCTGCACCGGACCGCGCCGGGAGGTGTCAGATGACCGACATCGGGTTTTGCATGGCGCGGGCGATTTGGATATCGAGCTGCGGGCCAATGGCAGACTGCTTTAGCATATCGGCCATGATTTGCGGGATGAATTTCTCGGTGCCGTAGTGTCCGGCGTCGATGAGCGCGATGCCCATGCGCAGGGCATTATCGAAATCGTGGTGTCCGCAGTCGCCGGTGATGAGCACATCGGCTTTGCCGCCGCATTTGCTGATATAGCGGCCGCCGCTGCCGTTCAATATGGCGATGCGTGATACGCTTGTCTGGGGATCACCGGCATAGCGCAGATGCGGCAAATCCCACACATTTTTGATGGTCTCGAGCAAACTGGACAGCGTGACGGGGGCTGCGAGTTTTCCGATCGAGCCAAAGCCATATAAATCCGAGATGCCATGCACATCGGACGACAGTCTGAACACGTCGAATGCCGGTTCTTCGTAAGGATGCGCGGCGCGCAGTGCGCGAATCACGCGCCCGAGATACCGGCTGGAAACGACCATTTCGATGCGCTGCTCTGCGACCGTTTCGGCAGAACCGGGTTCGCCGATGGCGGGATGTGTGCTCGCACCGCAAGTAAAATAGCCGGTTCCCGATGAACGAAACGACACGTTTGAATAGTCGCCGACGCATCCGGCACCTGCCTGATGCATGGCCTGCGCCACCTGATCTGCGTGTGTTTCGGGCACAAAGACGACGATTTTGCATGCATCATAAGGTGTAGCGGGCAAAAATGGTGTGGTGTCGTGCAGGTTCAGATCCTGCGCCAGTTTTTGAGCGATCGCGGCGGGTGCTGCATCGAGATTGGTATGTGCGGCGACAAGCGCGATGCGGTGTTCGGCCAAATCGAGCAGCATGCTGCCCTCTGGCGAGCGCGTCGATACCGATTTTAGGGGTTTAAATATGAACGGATGATGCGTTAAAATGAGTTGTGCCTGCGATTCGATGGCTTCTGCGACCACCGGATGCGTCAGTTCCAGGGCCACAAGCACACGCCTGATTTCGGCATCATCGCGTCCGAGCTGCAGGCCCGGATTGTCCCATTCTTCTGCACATTTTTCGGGGTAATGCTCCGAAAGCAGTGCACAAATTTCATGCAATTTTACCATATTGAATCACCCTTTATTCCATGCCCCGTCAAAGAACCAAACGAAAGAAAAGAAATGCAGCGCCGTCTGATCTGACTGAACCGATGGCGCGGGCTGACGGGACAGTCGAAGACGAAGCGTCGTCTGCGCCCAAGCGTACCGCACGACGCGGCAGGCGAAAATCCAAAAGCGCATCAAAAAGATGGCGGCGCGTGAAAATCGGCGTCGTTGCTTTGGTTTTGCTGCTTTGCGCGATGGCGTATTGTCTGGAAATCGACACGGTGGGTGCCAATGCCATGCAGCCTGCGCTGCACAAGGGTGATGTGGTGCTTTCGTTTGCGCCGTTGTTTCCCAAATGCCGTGTGCAGCCGGGTGATGTGGTGCTGCTGCGCCGGGGCGAGGATGAAGGGGCTGCGCCGAACTTTTTGCGCGTGATGGCGCTGGGGCCTGCCGAAATCGGCTATAAAGACGACGCGATTGAGATCGACGGCCATGCGCCATCACGTCTCGAACTGACCAATCCGGCCATATCAAGGCCCGGCGGTGCGCCCGACATCTGGCGCGAAACCTTGAAAAATGGGGCGGATTATCGCATCATGCTGCCCCACGTGCCGATCGAAGGTGCGCTCGAAGGCAGCGTGCAGATTACGGGAGAACAGGCTTTTTTGGCTGGCGATAACCGCATGGCATCGTACGATTCGCGGCAGACTGGGCCCGTTTTGCAAAGCGATATTGCGGGCTGCGCGTTGTTCGTGATTCGTTCGGCGGCTGACGACGGCATCGTTGGCCGATGGATTAAACCCATTCGGTAGCTTGGAGCATTGAGCTTTGAGCTATCCAGTCCTTCGCCACAAGCCATAAGCCATCTATTTCAACACAGCCATTTTAAAGGAATTCCGAATTGAAGAATTTATATCTCGTATCGCTTGGATGTCCCAAGACCCGCGTCGACAGCGAGGTGATGCTGGGCATGCTCAAGAAAGCAGGGTGGAAGCTCACGGCGGATCCGCAGAAGGCGGATGCGATTTTGGTGAGCACATGTGCGTTTTTGCAATCGTCGATCGAAGAGTCTATCGACACGATTCTGGAATGCGCCGATTACAAGAAAGGCCGGTGCAAACGCCTGGTGGTGGCGGGTTGTCTGCCGTCGCGGTTCCGTAACGAGATGGACGAGCTGAAGGCGTCGATGCCCGAGGTGGATGTCTTTTTAACGACGCATCAGGTGCCGGATATATTGACGGCGCTTGAACCCGCGCAGTTTCCCGATCCCGACCGCGATTATTTTCTGGACCGTTGTTTGGCGCAGCGTCAGTCGTACAGCTATTTGAAGATATCGGAAGGCTGCAACCGGCAGTGTGCATTCTGTGTGATTCCGATGATTCGCGGGCGTCAGATATCGCGTCCGATCGACAGTCTGATTACCGAAGCGCAGCAGCTGGCGGATGCCGGTGTGCGCGAGCTGGTGCTGATTGCGCAGGAATTGACGGGGTATGGTTCGGATTTGGGCATGGACGACGGCCTGCTGCGGCTTTTGGACGGCATTGAGCCGATAGAGGGCATCGAGTGGATTCGTCTGTTGTACACCTATCCGTGGAATTTCAGCGACAGTCTGATTGGCCGTGTGGGCCAGGGCAAAGTGCTGCCGTATGTGGATATTCCGCTGCAGCATGTATCACAGCATATTTTGGACGATATGCGGCGGCATGTATCGCGTGATCAGCAGGACCGCCTGCTGCACCGTCTTCGCGAGATTCCGGGGATGGTTCTGCGCACCTCGCTCATCGCGGGCTATCCCGGGGAGACCGAGGCGGATGTGGAAGAGCTCGAGGCCTGGATGAAGGAGATCCGATTTGATCGTCTGGGTGTGTTTGAGTATTCGCCGGAACCCGGGACAGCAGCAGGCGATCGTGCAGAGCAGCTGCCGGAATCGGTGCGCATCGAGCGCCGCGACCGCCTGATGGCTGTGCAGCAGGAAATTCAAGCCGAAAAGATGGCGTCGATGGTGGGGCAGGAGCTGGAGGTGCTCGTCGATGGCCAGAGTGAGGAGCATGAACTGGTGACGGTTGGCAGGTATTATGGTCAGGCGCCCGAGATCGATGGTCAGGTGTTTTTGTCGTTCGAATCGTGTGAGCGCGAGTATGCCGAAATCGGAGAGTTTGTGCGGGTAAAGGTTGTGGACAGTGCCGAATACGATTTGGTGGGCAGCGTATTGGACGATTAATGGCGGGCAGAGACGTTCCGAGGAATGTCTTTAAAGAATAATGGGGCGCACGCGGGGGGCGTTGCGGGGGGATTCCCCCCGCACTGGGGGTAGGCGCGTATTTGCTTGCAAATAGCGCCGCAGGGGGCGTTGCCCCCTCAGACGGAAAATTGCGCAAAATAAGGAAAGATGGGGAGATTGTTGAATTTTTGCGAAAAAAAGCCGCAGGCGGGCGCATGCATCGCACATCAGACACTTGCGTTGTGCGACAAAAAAGTATATAAATAGCCGCGATTGTCTCTATCCTGACGTTTTTTAGCGGGATGGAGCGTGTAATTCAGCGTCGTTTACAGGACATACTGAGGTTTTTTTACATTTGACCACGCCCGGGATGGGCATAGCGTAGGAAAAATTATGGGAAAGAAACTGCGATTTTTGATGGTTGCTGCTGCAATAGCATTATTTTCCACATCGGCTATGGCACAGGACAATGCCCAAAGTGACACGTCCGACAAACGCGTGAGTGCCAATGGCAGCTATCAGTTCAAACCTTCGTGGGGTATCGGTCTTCAGTACGGCTTGACATTTACGGACATGGACAACTGGAATGACAACCTTCTGGTTCCGGCCCGTATGAATTATTTTGATGTCAATTTTATCGCCGAACATGAGCTTTACATCGAAGTGACGCCGGTTGAGGGATTCCGTTTGAGCGCATTTGGCGGCTGGCAGAACCTTTACATCTCTGACACCGGATTTAACTATGCGTACGGCGGTTTGGAACCAGCATTCAGCGTTCGCCGTTCGTTCTATGAGTTCGCAGTTGGTATTGGCGTTGGCTATGGCAAATCGTGGCTGGACAGCAAAGCGCACGATATGGATGGTCACGGTCTGATGCTTCGTCCGTTTATTGAAGCGAGATTCTATCCGTGTGATGTGTTTGCGCTGTATCTGCGCGTGGCATTTTCATATTACAAAGAGTTTGGTTTGGAGAAACCGGGCAAGGATACGTATGCAGGTCTGAGAGATTTGGACGATCAGATCGACGTGGACAAACTGAGCCATGCAGGTCCGAATGTGGCCGTCGGCTTTAGATTTGGTTCGTATGCGACCCCGACTGTTGTGATTGGCGACAGCGACGAAGACGGCGTTCTGGATGATATCGATGAGTGCCAGGATGTTGCTGGTGAAGAAGCGTTCTATGGCTGCACGAATCCTGATCCGGATGGTGACGGTGTCTGCGAGCCGTGGGTTGCGGATCACGGCGATGTGTTTGCCAAGATTTGCACGGGCACTGATGAATGTCCGGATCTGCCCGGCAGTGCTGCAAACAATGGCTGCCCGAATCCCGATTCGGATGCCGACGGCTATTGTGATCCTTGGGTTGCGGATGGCGGCTATAGTGAGAAATATGCCAGCGTTTGCCGTGATATCGATCGCTGCCCCGGTGACGGCGAAGATATGGATGGCTTCGAAGATGAAGATGGCTGCCCGGATCCCGACAATGACGGCGACGGTGCGTGCGATCCCTGGGTTGCTGATACGAATGCATTCGACAAATACGAGAATGTTTGCAGCAAGCGCGATATGTGCCCGAACATCAAGGGTTATGATCAGTTCAGCGGCTGCCCGGCTCCCGATACGGATGGCGACGGTTACTGCGATCCATGGGTTTACAAAGAGAACCTCAACAGCTACTTCGGCTGCAAGGGTCTTGATGAATGCCCGACCGAGAAGGGTGATGATGACAAGGGCTGCGAGGTGAAGCGCGTTGTCGTGACGGCCGAAAAGATCCAGATCAACGAGAAGATCTTCTTCAACCTGAACAAGTCGACCATCAAGAAAGAGTCTGACAGCCTGCTCGAAGAAATCGCCCAGGTGCTCAAAGACAATCCGCAGATTAAGAAGATTGAGATTCAGGGCCACTCGGATACATCCGGCAATGCCAAGAAGAACCTCAAGCTTTCGAACGACCGTGCAAAGGCTGTCCGCGATCGTCTGATCAAGAATGGCGTTGATGCAGATCGTATGACGTTCAAGGGTTATGGCTCGACGCAGCTGTTGATCCCGCTTGAACCGGGTCAGAAGAAAGAGACCGAAGAGCAGGCAGCGGCCAATCGTCGTGTTGAGTTCGTGATTCTCGAGCAGGATGCGGTTCAGAAAGTTGTCGAAGTGCCCAAGGATGGCAGCAAGCCTGCTACCCCCGCAGCATCTTCACCTGCGCCCAAGACTGCAACGAATCCGGCCCCCAAGTCTGATGACAAGGCAAAATCGGGCAGCGACAAGGCCAAATCGGGCAGCGACAAGGCCAAATCGGGCAGTGACAAGGCCAAATCGGCTACCGACAAGGCCAAATCGGCTACCGACAAGGCCAAGGCGGATGCGAAGGCTGCAAATGACAAGGCCAAGGCTACAGCCGACAAGGCCAAAGCCGATGCGAAGGCTGCAAATGACAAGGCCAAGGCGGATGCGAAGGCTGCGAACGACAAGGCCAAGGCAGATGCGAAGGCTGCAGCTGACAAAGCCAAGGCTGACAAGGCCAAAGCAGATGAAGAAGCCAACAAGGCCAAAGCGAATGCCAAGTCTGCACAGAGCAATGCCAGCAAGGCTGCCAAAGATGCCGCAGCAGCAAAGGCTGCCGCAGCCGCAGCAGCAAAAGCCGCAGCAGGCAAGAAATAATCGCTGATAAATAAGGTAAAAAAAGCCTTCCCGATCTGGGAGGGCTTTTTTTTTAGCGCTGTACGGCGATAGTGTTGATTGTTCAGTTTTGGGCAGTTAGTCAGTCTGTCCGGGCGTGCCTAAGGCACACCCGGCTACGCATACAGATGTGGCACCTTCCAGGTGCGACAGATTATTGCTGTGCTTTGATGTTTTGCACATTGGCGTATTATCAACACTCTGGTCATACAGAGCAGGTATCTATTGAGTTGCATGCCATTGAGTTGCATGCCATTTGGGAGGGCCTGCGGCCGTAAGCCCATGGTTTGCGCGGCTACGCGCCGCAGGCGGCAAGGAGCGAGGCGGGCTGATTACGGTGAAAGCGATTGCCAAAAATAAAAGGTGGACAAACGCCGATCAATCCATTAGAATTGCATACCCGATGTGCAAAGTGTAAAAACTTGCGCGGTTGACAGAAGTCATATAGAGAGGACGTGTGTTGGGGTAGTTTTCCGGTACACGGAATTCTCATAAATTTGAAGGGCCTGTGGGATTTGGCCTTGGAATTGTTTCTCACATAGGAAGCGTTATGAAAAAGAATTTGCGTTTTTTAATGGTTGCCGCACTTGCTACGATGTTTTCGACGAGCGCAATGGCTCAGGACGAACAGAATGATGCAGCATCCGCAGCACCAGCAGCCCGCGTCAGTGCCAACGGCAGTTATCAGTTCAAGCCCTCCTGGGGTATCGGTTTGCAGTATGGCATGACCTTCACTGATCTTGCTAACTGGAATGATTATCTTCTTGTTCCCGGTCACATGAATTATTTTGATGTGAACTGGGTAGCCGAGCACGAGCTGTACGTCGAATTTACGCCGGTTGAAGGCTTCAGACTTAGCATTTTCGGCGGCTGGCAGAATCTTTATATCACGGATACCGGTTTCAATTATGCCTACGGCGGTCTTGAGCCCGCATTCAGCGTTCGCCGTTCGTTCTTTGAGTTTGCAGTCGGTGCCGGCGTAGCCTATGGTTATTCGTGGCTCGACAGCGACACCTATCAGATGGATGGCCATGGTCTTTTGGTCCGTCCGTTCGTCGAAGCAAGATTCTATATTGGCGAGATTTTCGCGATCTATTTGAGAGTCGCGTTTGCATATTACAAAGAGTTTGGTCTTAAGAATCCTGGCGAAGACACCTATCCTGGCCTGATGGCCAAGACCGCCGGTGCCAAGATTGATACCGACAAACTGCAGTATGCCGGCCCGAACGCCGCTGTCGGTTTCCGCTTTGGTAACTATGCAAAGCCCGTTGTCGTGATTCCCGACAGCGATGGCGACGGCGTGCTGGATGATATCGATGATTGCGCCGATGTTGCCGGCAGCGAAGAATTCTTTGGCTGCACCGCTCCCGATGCGGACGGCGACGGCATCTGCGATCCCTGGGTTGCCGAGCGTGGTCTTGGTGATTCGTTTGCCCATATCTGCAAGGGTACCGACAATTGTCCCGATCTGGCTGGTGCCGACGATGTCAATGGCTGCCCGAATCCCGATGTCGATGGCGACGGTATCTGCGATCCATGGGTTGCCGAGAAGGGCGTATCCGATCGCTATGCCAGCGTTTGCAAGGGCACCGATAAGTGCTTCGATGAAGCCGAAGATTATGATGGCTTCAAAGATGATGATGGCTGCGCCGATCCCGACAACGATGGCGACAAGGTCTGCGATCCCTGGGTTTCCGACAAGGGTCTGCTCGACAAATACGCCAGCGTCTGCAAAGCCAAGGATGCCTGCCCCGATATCTCTGGTTACGATCAGTTCAATGGTTGCCCGGCTCCCGATTCGGATGGCGACGGCTACTGCGATGAGTGGGTTTACAACAACAAGCTCGAAGGCAAATTCAGCTGCAAGGGTCTCGATAAGTGCCCGAATGAGAAGGGTACCGATGAGAATGGCTGCATTCCAAGACGTGTTGTCGTTACCGCCGACAAGATCGAAATCAAAGACAAGATCTTCTTCGCAACCAACAAGGCCACCATTAAGAAAGAATCCGACAGCCTGCTCGAAGAAATCGCTCAGGTTCTCAAAGACAACAAACAGATTAAGAAGATCGAGATTCAGGGCCACACCGATTCTTCAGGTAATGCCAAGAAGAACCTCAAGCTCTCCGATGACCGTGCCAAGTCTGTTCGCGATCGTCTGGTCAAGCTCGGTGTTGAATCCGAACGCCTCACCTACAAGGGCTTTGGTTCGACCCAGATGCTCATTCCTCTCGAAAAGGGACAGAAGAAAGAGACCAAGGAACAGGCCGCTGCAAATCGCCGCGTAGAGTTCCTCATTCTCGAACAGGATACCGTGACCAAAGAGATCGACAATCCTGCCCTCAAGAACAAATAATAATTAGTGGTGACGCGCTTCGGCGCGTCCCGGCACGAAATGGCCTCCGGATTCCGGAGGCTTTTTTTTTACAGCTCAGCCCGAATGATATTTTGGACGGCCTGCGGCCGTATGCACATGATTTGCGCGGCTACGCGCCGCAGGCGGCAAGGGGATACGCCAGGGGCACCCCCGGTTACGCATACAGATGTGATGCCTTTCAGGCATGCCAGATTGCCAAGCGTATGATTTTATCTGGCCAAAATAAAAGCCTCCCGGGATGGGAGGCTTGAAAGCTTAAGCAGCGGCTGCAAGATTAGGAATAATAGGTATCCTTAATGGCTTGCAGAGCGGTTTCGAGGAACTCGATGAGCGCGCTGAGGGGGACTTCTTCAACCTTTTGCATCAACAGGCCATGGCAGTTGATGGGGTGGCTTTTAAGCTTGAGATCCTCGCGATTCTCAAGGAATTTGTTGATGCGATTGCTCAATGATTCCGGGGCCGTTTTGTTTGGATGCGGCTGTGCATAGAGTTTGACATCGCCCTCTGTACTCAAGTCCATGATCGCATAACCGATACCGCCGAATCTGAAATTAATGCCGCCGATACGACCGCCGCCGGCTTCGATGTTGCAGCCCAGATTGCGGGCATAGATCATTAATTTCTCAATGGCTTCACGTCTGGCTTTTCCACCTTTTTCTTCTGCAGCCTGAATCACCTGTAGCTTATCCACTGTAACCTCCTCATCCTGTTAAATCAGCGCGCGCCATTTTTCATGCGCGGGTGAAAGAGTATATCGCATTTTTTTGGTATGTGACAATGGATTTTATAGATGACTAAATAAAGGATGGTTAAAAAGTAACGATTCAATCCTATGCACATTTTGACGGCTGCGCCGTAAGCGAAGCATCTGTGCGGCTGCGCGCCGCAGGCCGTCAAAACCAAAACACAGCAAATATATACATTTCCTACAG
>JAEEGL011855182.1_pt1 | contig 16241 bp, 8 predicted proteins | sample 9134231 | NCBI WGS metagenome assembly JAEEGL01 (sample SAMN16246548, study PRJNA631951) | gut metagenome | biome: gut microbiome; feature: rumen; material: fiber-attached | host: Bos | place: Iran: Karaj | collected 2018-10
CCGATGAGTACATGTTCCTGAAATAGCCGTTAGTAACAATCTTCGAACCATCACCGATATTGCGTGAATACGGAATTGAGAAGTCAATGTCTTCAAGCTGAATCTTGTCAATGTCGATTGTAATCATTGGGTTCTCTGTTCCTATTGGGTTACGACTCAACATGAACATAGAAGGAGAGGGAGAAGAACCGCCGCTGACATCAAGTACCTGTGGGTAGTAGAGGAGAACCTTGGCACGACCCTTGCCTGCAGCAATGTCGTCAGGGTGTGTAGCCAATTTGAAGCCTTTGTATACCTCCAATCCGGCTCGTACAAAATAGTACTCGTCACCGCGCAGGTAGAACACCTTATTTTCTGCATATTCCATGCTCTTCATGAACTCCTCTAAGCGTGGTTGAATAGAGGTGGCAGCGATAGGTAATTTGATAGACATTTCTGTATCGTTGCTAGTGTAGTGCATAGTGTCCTGTGGTGCAGGTTCCAGTATTATCGCTTCACCAGGATCGCCCTTTGTTCGTACGGTAATGTTGAGGTTCTGCTGTGCATAGTTCAGACCTTTGGCAATGTCAATTCCGCCTTCTTTGGTCTTTCCTTTTTCCCTAAGGATGGTTTCATCGTAGGTGTACATGTTGTACACGGCATTCTGGTCGAGGCCCTGGATGGTTATTTTTGCAGTACCGTCAGCTTGCCACTGTACTTCTGAACCTTTCAGATTTAATCCTGGGAATTTGTACTCGCTGGGAACTGTTGCGTCGGGGTTGGAGGCAGCAGGTTCGATAACCAGATAGTCAACCTTCCATACCGTATTACCGAATGCATCGGTCTCCTTGTTATAGTACTCCTCAAAGTCTGCCAGTTCATCTGCATTGTAAGTGTACGTACCGCTCTTTGCATAGCTGCGGTCCAAGTAGAGATCGAATTTGTCTTCACCTACATTCGCTTTCTGTGACAGAATATAGGGAACTTTATACTTGTCTTGCATGTCATAGTATACCATATCGGTCCACTGGTGCAGGTTACCTGTGCCAAACCAGTTGGAGTGGTGACCTTCACCTTCGGGAGAAAGGGCACGAATAGCAAAGCGGTAGGTCTTAGAGAATAACAGGTCTTCCAGCAGCAGCTGGTCTTGACTCTCACCCCATAGAATGGTGTCAAGTGCAAGCCAAGTGGGGTCTTCCCATCTGGTGAGGTCACCAGTGGCTACTCCTTGCTCGTAAGATGCTTTGATTTGATAACCAGCGGCACCTTTTACCTGTGACCAATAGAGCTGCATCGTGTTACGACCTATTACCTGACACAGGTAGGGGTCTGTCTGACCCTTTGCCGCAGTTCGATTCGTACGGAACACTGGGGTCACCAAACGGTCGGACGACTCATCGTAGCTATAACTGTCCTTGTCGCTGCACGAGAATGTGGCGATAGTGCCCAGTAGCACGAATGAATATAATAAAATCTTTTTCATATTCTTGTTTGGATAAAGTGTTTAATAACCATAGTAATTCTTGTATACACCGCCTGAGCGTGTGATAGCTTCGCGGGGTATTGGCATCAGGTAGCGCACAACGGGTAGGTTGTTGCTCTGGTCGACAGAGATGTCGAAAGCCGTAGCCACACCATTGCGATTGAATTGGTAGGTGGTCTTATTGTCTCTGTCGGCACGGATAAATCCATAGAGCGAGTAGAGTACAGAATTTTCTGCATTCTCATTACCTTCCTTCCAGTACTTACTACCAAAGTCAGCAGTCTTCATCTCGTATTTCAGTGTGGCTGTCGGGTCATCGAAATCACCCATCGCACTATACTGGGCTACTTCAGAGCCTGGATAGAAGGCTTTGATATATTTGAAGAATTTCTCAGCCGTGTTGTAATCGCTCTTGTACTTCTGGTTGGCTGCTTCAGGATTGAAGAGATAGAGTACAGGCAACTCCTTGTTGGCAAAGTAGCTGTTCTTTTTAGGATTCTGCATATATACATAGTAGATGTTAGCAGGTACAATCTGCTCTTTGTCCTTGCCAGCCGTCTTGCCAAATGCATTGTCACCAGGAATAGCTGCATCAATCTCTTCCTGAGTGTAAGTCTGGCCTAAGGTACCACCGAAGTAGTCTACACCATCATGGTTAGCAACCATATCGTTTACGGTTGCATCAGACTGTCCACCCATTTCGCCTGCTACAGCTATATTGCGTAAGAAGGTGAAGTAGAGCTCCTCTGCCAGCATATTGTTGCGAACTAAATCCTTCCAACGCATGTTTTCTCCGGCAAACTCCCAAGCACGTTCCTTCAAAATGACTTTAAGGAAACTATCAGCATCAGCAGCTTCTACCTGTGGAGCAGCTACGGTGGAACCGATGTAAGCACGGTTGCGAACTTGCTGAACATAGTTCAGTGCATCAGTGCCTACCTGGCCAGTCAGTTTCAAGTCAGCCTCGGCATACATCAGTAGAACGTCAGCATAGCGCAGATAAGGATAGTTGATACCTGTGTTGTAAGTTGTGATTTTGGTGAAAGCGCTCGTGGTGTTGAACATCTTCGACCACTTGTTGTTGTAGAGTGTGATGTTGGTATTAATCTTTGGAATACCCTCATAAGTGTAGTACCACCAACCTATGGTTGCATCCTTGCGAGTGTCACCAGGTAGGTAGCTGAAACGGAACAGGTTGTTAATCTGCTGATTGCCGCCACACTCACCCCACTGATAGTTGGTAGAACCACCGCTCGACTCAAACTTCGGTCCCTGACGATAACCGACATAACCAGATGACTCCTTGGTGAAAGGAATCTCAAAGATGGGATCATCGTTGTTGACTACACTGAAATTGCACTCGTTCAAGAACACATCTTGATAGCTGTTGTTCAAGGCGTGTGTGCCAGCATCGATAACCTTTTTGGCATAATCGCGAGCCTGGGTTAGGAACCAAGTCTCCTCTGATGCAGAAGGTTTGCCCATGAATCCGTAATTGGTAACGTCATCAGCATTGTGGCGCAAAGAGTAACCTGCTGCCTGTAAGCCGATACGAGCTATCATGGCCCAGCAAGCTTCCTGAGAAATACGCTCAATACCTTCTGAAAGCTGAGATGCTTGCTTCATGTAAGGAGCAATGGCAATCAGGTCTTCTATGATTTTCTTGGCTATCTCATCACGTGAAGTGATGGCTGGGTTGAAATTATTAGTTACGCGTGTGGGTTCCATGCTAAATGGAACGTCACCCCAGTAGCAGATTAACTCATAGTAAAGCATGGCACGCATTACTTTGGCCTCACCCATATACTGCTGTAAGGCGGCATAGTCATCATTGCTCTCTGTGTAAATGCTGCTGTTGCTCAGATAATAGATGAAGGAATTAGCCGATTCAATAGCTGAATAGGTGGCATTCCACACGCTGTTAGCAGTTGAACCTGCTGAAGTCTGGTCGTAACGCTTAGGTGTGTTGGTTTCGTCATTCTCGCTGCTGTTTGTAACAAAGTCAACATCGCTGTTCAAAATGAGGCTGTAAGTATATGCCTGTCCGAAAGTGTTGCTCGACATCACCTCGGTATAGACACCGTTCAGCGCCATGTTGGCATCCTTGACCGAACTATAAATGTCTTCGGGGAAGAACTTAGATGGTGCGTCTACTTCCAGATAGTCGTTGCAGGCACTGAAAGCCAACAGCCCAAGTCCGCCGATGATTATATTTTTAAGTTTCATATTCATTTGCTTTTCTTGTTAATGTTGTTAGAAAGACAGGTTTACACCGAATGAGAATGCACGGTTACGTGGATAGCGGTTATAGTCCATTGAGGGAGTCAAACCGGTCTGAATGTCAACTTCTGGGTCATAGCCCGAGTATTTTGTGATGATGAATAGATTGCTGGCTGATGCATAAACACGTAGTTTAGATAGGCCAAGCTTGGAGATGACATTCTTGGGCAAAGTGTAACCAATTGTGACATCCGTACAACGCAGGAATGAACCGTCTTCGACGAAATAAGAGTTGATAGTGTTAGTAACCAAGTCTGCAGGGTTCCACAATGTCTTACCTGCATTCTCTGCTAAATATTCGTCAATCGTGTAAGGTTCTGTCCAGTAGTCTTCATGACGACCGGTGTTTGTGGTGTATACCCAGCGATTGTCACGAGAGAACTCGCTCAGTACATTGGTGTATGTAGTCTTATTGCCTGAACTTGAAGACAATGCGTATTTAGTAGCATTATAAACGTCGAAATTCAGCATGTAAGTGAAGTTGGCGGTGAAGTCAAAGTCCTTCCACTGGCCAGAGAGTCCGAAACCACCTTGCAGTGTTGGGTTGGTGTTACCAATCACCTCACGGTCCTTTGTGGTAATTTTGCCATCGCCATCCAGATCCCTGAACTTGATCTTTCCAGGCATATTGGGATCGCCAGAGGTGGATGCTGCCAAAACGTCAGTTGTCATTTCAGGAACACCTTCTTTTAATACCCATTTAGATTTATTAGCATAACCACTAGCCTCGAAATCGTCGATGGTGTAAAGTCCGTCGTAAACGTAACCATAGAGCAGACCTACCTCATTACCAACCTCGAGCAGATAGTCGTCTTTACCTGCAGAGCTGAATTGAGTGCTATAGTTGTATAGTTTGGAGTCGGTAGCATTTAGCTCTTTAACGGTCATTTTGTTATGACCCAGCGTGAAGTTGGCACTCAGCACGTAGTCCTTGCCACGTAGGATGTCACCATTAACAGTCAATTCAAATCCCTTGTTTTCTACCTTACCGATATTCTGCTGCTGCTTGGTGTAACCTGTTACTGCAGGAATAGTTGAGTCGTAAAGCAGGTCGCGGGTTGTATTAATATATATCTCAGGAGTTACCTTCAGGCGACCATTGAAGAAGCTGAGATCCAAGGCGAAGTTGCGAGTGACAGTTGTCTCCCACTTTAGGTCCTCATTGGGATACTTGCCAGGTTTCGAGTAGTACATCTCACCATATTGGCGCTGTTCACCAAATCCAGGACCGCCTTCAACCTCCATATTATAAAGGTAACGCCAGAGGTCAGCGTCAATACGGTTGTTACCTGCCAAACCAAAGGCTACACGCAATTTCAACTGGTCAATCCATTTCACGTCTTTCATGAAATTCTCTTGCTTGATGTCCCAAGCACCAGAAACAGAGGGGAAGTAGCCCCACTTGTTACCCTTTGAGAACTTCGAACTACCATCAGCACGCATGGTGACAGCCAACAAGTACTTATGATTATAGTTGTAAGAAACTTGACCAAAGAACGATGCAGTACGATCTGCTGTCGAGAGTGTTGAATTGGATAGGTATGGAGTACCCAAGCCCATGTTGTCAAAAGCTTTCTGTGCTGTTACTGAACGATCAAAATAACGATTGGTCTGTGACGTCTGTTTATACTGACGATTGTAGATTTCCTGACCTAAAAGGAATGAGAAATTGTGCTCATCCTTAATGGTCATATCATAGGCCGCGGTGTTGGTCCATGTATAAGTCTCTGTGGTGCGCTTAGTGATAGAAGCTACAGGTTGAGAGTTATATTTCTTACCCATATCGGTCAGAGGACCATAGAAGCGGTTGGTGTCCATAAATGTGACAGCATAGTTACCTTCAGAACGCAAGGTAAGGCCCTTGATAGGCTTCCAAGTCAGGGCGAAACGGTTGTTCAGGTTGTAGGAGTGCTTCTTCTGTACGTTGGTTTCAATGTCATCAACGGGGTTGGTCAATGCAAAAGCATTGGTGACGTCTTCGTCCTCCCAGTTCTTATTCCAACGTGCAAATTGGCGGAAACCTGCAGTAGGCATATAGCGGAGAACGTCGATAATACCGCCTGTACCGATGTTGTTACCACCAGCACCCTCATCACGACGATAGGTGATGGTCGGGTTGTACTCGAACTTCAGGTTCTTGTGCAGCTGTGTAGCTAACTTCAGGTTCAGGTTGGTACGGCGAACGCCAGACCCCATGATGATACCCTTATCCTCAGTCTGAGTCAGAGAAAGGTTGAAGCGGGTTTTCTCATTACCACCACCGATAGAAACGTTAGCTGAGTAGTTCAGAGGAGTTTCGTCCATAACCTCGTCCTGCCAATCAACGTGCTTCAGCGTACGGTAAATGTCCAAATCGACAGGGTCACCGAAATTCTCATAGAAGTTTCTGACCGTAGCAGAACCACTACGCTTTACACCTCCCTGTGCACGGTCCCATGTATATTCCATGAATGAAGGAATGTCCATCAGGTCGAGCTTCTTTGAGATGTGAGCAATGGTCAAACGACCATTGAATGATACCTGTACCTTACCTTCCTTGGCTGACTTGGTTGTTACGATGATAACGCCGTTACCACCCTTTGCACCATAGATGGCGGTCAGAGAGGCGTCCTTCAGTACGTCGATAGAGGCGATGTCCGAGGGAGGGATATCGTTGATGTTATCCTGTTGGAAACCATCGACGATGAACAGAGGATCGTTCGACTGAGTTACTGACGTTGCACCACGTACGCGGATGTTGATGTCAGCACCAGGCTGACCATCGACAGTTGTTACCTGCACGCCGGCAATCTTACCCTGCATAGCCTCAGCAGCTGAAGATACAGGTACTTGTGCCAGTTTCGCACCGCTGACAGAACCGACAGAACCGGTCAGGTCTTTACGGGCCTTGCTGGTGTAACCTACGACAACGACTTCCTCGAGGGCAGCATTGTCGTCCTGCAGTTTAACTTGCATGTCGGGACCTGCAGCGACTTCCTGTGCTACCATACCAATGTATGATATCACTACGGTCTTTGACTTCTGCAACTTCAGCGTGAAGTTACCGTCGAAGTCGGTGACTGCTGCGTTCTTAGGATTTCCCTTTTCAACTACGGTTGCACCAATAACAGGTTCTCCTGTCTGGTCTGTAACCGTTCCCTTAGCTGTGGTCTGTGCTGACAGATTGCCCACCACTAAGAGCAAGCACATAAGTAGTGCTGTTTGAAAGATACTCTTAAATTTAACAGACATAAAATTAGTAGTTTAAAAAATTAATTAATGAAATAGAATATTCTGGATGCAAAGATACGATAAAAATCCGTAAAACGTGAATATTTCTTAATATTTTTTTTGCAAACGTTTACGAAAGAATGTGGAAAGTCTTTGGGGCTATTTCGCAACTTGTTGGAAATAGTCGAAATGAGCGTTACCAGTGGTGCCATAGCAGAAAAGGCCTACGCGGATGCCTTTCCAATAGCCCGCACGTAGTGGGAATGGCTTGGCAACGGGGTTAAACGTTTTGCCGTCGATGCTATAGCAGAATTGATGCTGGTTCTTCATGCAATCGAAGTTGATACGCAGGTGGATTTTCTTGAATTTGCCTTTTTTGACGATAGTACGCTGACCTTGTGACTCATAGCAGATGCCTTCTGGAGTGAGTCCGACACCTAGGAATTGCTTCCCTGAACAACACAATCCTGCAAAGCAGTTGCCTGAAGCGGTAACTATTGTGGTACACTCGCTTTGGAAGCCTACAACCTTTTGGGTGAGCATGTTTCGACAAAGTTTTAAGCTGTCAGCTGGCTGAGCATGAATGGTTAGCCAGCCTGGCTTCTCGCTGAGGCTCCAGTATTCGTTGTCAGGATTATGGTTCCACTGCCATTGTAGCCCTAAAGTACTGCTGAAGTCATCGTTAGTCTGGAGGGTGAGGTGGTCTGGGGCAGGCGAGGGTATGGGCTTTTGCCATACACTGACGGGTTCGCCTATGCCATTACCGTCAATGTCGACACCCATCAGAGGCCAATCGTCTTTCCAGCGTGCTGGTTGCAGATGGACAACGCGTCCCAATACGGGCGTCTCCTGAAAATGATAGAACCACCAATGACCGTCGGGTGTGTCGACTAATGCACCTTGATGAGGCCCATTAACGTTAGTGGAGCCTTGTTCAAGAACGATGCGTTTCTCGTAAGGACCATAGATGTTGCGAGCACGTAATATGGTTTGCCAGCCTTGTCCTACACCGCCCTCAGGGATGATGAGGTAATACCATCCGTTACGCTTCAGGAATTTGGTTCCTTCAGCAACAGGTCCTGTATACACGGTTACTCCCTCGTCAAGGAGCTGCTTGCCGTCGGGCGACATCTTATGTACGATAATGGGACCTGCGCGATGACGACTGCGTCCCAGATAGGCTTGTCCATCGTCGTCCCAGAATGGGCAGGGGTCTTCCCATTTCGGTACTCGCTTAACGAGGTGAAGTGGGGTCCAAGGCCCATGGGCATCAGTAGCCGAACTCATGTAGAGTCCTTCGTCGGGCGTGCAGAAGTAGACATAGAAGCGGCCTTCGTGGTAGCGGATAGCAGGAGCCCATGACCCTCCAGCATAATGTTGGTTCTGGTTCCATCCTGGCTCATCGATGCGTGAGTATATCTGACTGACATAGTGCCAATTGACCATATCGTCGGACTCTAGGACCTGCATGCCCATGAAGTGGAAGTCGGAGGCTACCATGTAGAATTTTTCTCCTACTCTGATGACGTCGGGGTCGGAGAAGTCTGCATTCAAGATGGGATTGATATAGGTGCCATTACCCTGATCGCCCCAATTGAGGCGTGTTTGCGCCTGAAGTGAGCCGCAGAGGACGATGGTTAGGAAGAGCACTAGTTGTCTCATATGGCTATTCTGCGTCAATCTGAACGAAATCGGGTCTGACGTCAGCCTTCTCAGTCAGGATGCTGACATCAGTAAACTGAATATTTCGGGCATGGCGTACGAAGAATCCTTTGGCGGGCAGATTGCCCCACATGGTAGACTCAGGATAGTCTTTCTCCTTCTCGTCCTTGATGGACTCCTCAATTTTAGGCAGGTCGCTGGCGCCGATGCCTCCCTTGTGGTGAATGCTGATGCGCGACAGGCTGACATTTTCTACTGGGTGACCTGGCAGACCGCTGATGCTGCAGCCCATGCTTCCCGCTTGGCGTATCTGGATGTTGTCCAAACGGATACCATTAATGGTGCCTACATGGTCGATAGGTATCAGCGAGTCGAAATCTTTACCGCCAAGCAGATAGCCTCGGGCACGATTACCCAGACGGATGAAAATGGGAGCCTCGGTACCCTCGACGTCGATATTTGACACGCTGACATTCTCCATACTGCCGCCGTCGACTATCTCCAATGAAATGGCAGAAGATCCAATCCATTGTCCGAAGAATTTCTCACGTTGGTCGTAGCTGGGCTTGACTACGATATTGCTGATGTTGATGTTGCGGAAGCCGCCATTGGTTTCCGTTCCCAGCTTGATGGCATTGCAATGACTGGAGACGATGCAGTTGGCAATGCTGATGTTCTCACAAAGTCGGGGAGAGGTCGATTTCAGGGTGATGCCGTCGTCATCGGAGTCGGCTATCATACGGCTGACGATGACTTCATGACACCCATCGAGATCGAGTGCGTCGTTGTTATAGTTATTACGATTAATCACCTTGATGCCGTCTATTGTCAGACGGTCGCAGGCCAGATAGTGCTGCATCCAGCATCCGCTGTTCTTCAGGGTAATGTCTTTGATGATGATGTCGCTGCTCTGGATGAAGCGAAGCAGATGGGGGCGAGTGATACCCTCGTCGTTCCACGAGAGTTTCTTGAAGGCACGTCCGCGTCCGTCGATGGTTCCATAGCCATCAATGACTACATGGCTCACCTTGTCAGCGTAAATCAGCTGGATTGTGTTGGTCTGGGTACGCAGCGACACGTAGTCGGACTTCACGGGCAGGTAGTCGGCCAAACTAGTACTTCCATAAAGTGTAGCCCCCTGTTCCAGATGCAGATGGATATTGCTTTTAAGAATGATAGTACCTATCTTGTAGTTTCCCGTGGGTACCACCACTCGGCCTCCTCCTGCCTGGCTGCACTCGTCAATTGCTTGTTGAAGGGCTAGGGTACTCAACTGAGTGGTGTCACTTTGTGCACCATAGCTCAGGATATTGTAGTCTTTAGCAGCCAACTTGGTTGAAACCACCATCAGACTGATTAGTGTTAGGGTTAGTCGTATCTTTCTCACCGCTGTTGGTATGAGTAGGGTAGTGGATTACTGTTTCTCCCATTCCTCCCAATTTGTTTCTTTAAGGATTGTAGAAACAACTTCATGTAAAGGACTGAGATCTGATAATATGCTCTAAACGGTTCTTGTCTTTAAGCGGCTCTCTCATAAATTAATATTTTATCACGATTAAAACTGTCATGGGCAAAAGGCGCCAGATTACCTTCTGTAACCAAGTCAACTTTACGATTCAGTAAACGTTCTAAATCACCCCACATACCAAAGAATCTTAATCCCATTGGTTGCTCAGGGTCAAGTGCTATCACCAAGTCAATATCGGAGTCGTCACGCTCTTCCCCACGTGAAAATGAACCAAACAGCCAAACCTTTAAGACTGGTTGATTCTTAAAGAAATCAGCAATCTGCTGGGTTAATACTTGTGTGCTCATATTATTTCATTCTTAATCTCTGCTGCAAATATACGAACTTAAGTTGAAACTGCCAAACTTTTCGTGGAAAAACAAAAAAACAGCGGAGGGCTGTCGGGCTCTCTGCTGTTTTGTATGAGTAGGGTAGTGGATTAGAAACCTGGGTTCTGCCACATACCGTCTGCCGTTGAAGTGTATTGCAGCACACCATTGGCATCCTGGGCGACAACTGCACCGCTGCGATTGGTAACGGCTTCCAGCTCTGTCAGAGGAATAGGACGGTAGTAATGCTTCATGGCAATGTTACCAGATGCCTGAGCATTGTACTTCTTGATGTGGTCAATCAAGGTGTGAGTACGCTTCAGGTCAAACCAGCGCTGATATTCACCACAGAGCTCGATAGCACGCTCCTTAAGAATGGTCTCTAAGTTGACCGTACCTTGGATGCTGTTGTCCTTGCCACTGATGGCACGGGCTGCACGCAACTGGTTGAGAGTGCTCTTGGCATCACCACCGGTAGCTAACTCAGCCTCAGCCTTGATGAGGTACATCTCGGCAAGACGCAACACCATGATGTCACGATAAGAGATTTCTGCAGTAGGATAGGTCGCGTCATACTGGTCGTCGAGGAACTTCTTGATACCAGGGTATGAACGGCGTCCCTCAATCTTTTCACTCTTGTAACGTGCGTCGCCATATACAGTTGAAGTAGCTTTTCCACCCTCAGTTGGTAATGCGGTAGCTGTATTGCCAGAGGTGTAAACGGGGATGTCACCACCATATGCAAACTGGATACGATACTTGTTCTTAGCCTTTACCTGCTCAGGGTGATTCTGAATTTCAGCGTCAGTGCTGCCACCATTGTCAAGAACGTACAGAATAGCAGTACCACCACCATTGAAATAGTTGCCATCCTCAGCGTATGCCTCCTCATAGTCTTTGAAAGTCTGATTCTTCATATCAGGATACTTGGGCGCATTCTCAGACAACTCATAAGGAATACGGTAGCTAGTGAGCAGAGTACCATTATAGCGCTGGTCGGTTTCTTTGATTTCGTCTAGAATCTGCCAAAGATACAATGAGGGCAGATAACGTGTGAATCCACGTCCATAGGGCGAGTAGTACTTTCCGCATTCAACGTTGTTTCCCGTTATCTTACTGGGCATTGTGGTCTTGCCTGCAGCCATACGGAAGAAGAGGGAAGTGTTGTTCTGCTTATTGGTGCCGATGTCATCGCAACCATTGTTCCAGAGTGAAACAAACATCAGCAGAGAGGCGCTACCACCGTTCTTCTTGTAACCAGTGCGGGTAATCAGGCTGTTGTACTCACCAGTGCCATTATCTGAATAACGATAAGGTACACAGTTATCTGTTCCTGCATTGAGGACATTGTTGTAGTGAACAGCAAAGAGGTTTTCTTTGTTCTTTGTGGCCTCTTCGTTGTTCATGTTCCAAGTGTCAGAGAAACGCGTATAGAAACTGGCTCCAGAATTGTTAATCACATCCTTGGCAGCATTCAAAGCCTCTGTATAGAGGTTCCCATAACCACTGACACTGTTGGCGCCCAACCATGAGGCAGCATAGAGTGCGACACGTGCATAGAGTGCTTCAGCTGAATAGTAATAAGCGCGGCCTTCACCTGTGGCAGCCTTGGCATTCATGATGTTGGCGGCCTTGTACTTTGCCATAGCAGTCTTCAGGTCGTTCAGGATATTTCCGTAAATCTCTGCTTCAGGGATTCGTACAGGATTGTTATTGACAGATAAAATGGGTTCGGCGTTGTATGGGATAGGTCCCCACATCGCAACCATCTGAGAATAATAGAGTGCACGCAGGAAGTATGCGTCAGCCAGATAGGCTTCCTTCTGGTTCTCTGAAATTACTGAGTTCAGGGGTACATACTTCAATACGTTGTTGCAAACATCTACGCCAGCATAGAACATTTCCCAATACTGGTCAAAGCAGGGGTTGTCTGCTACATTGTTGCCTAGTGCCTCAGCAGTGAAGTCATAGGATAGCAGTGCTTTCTGCTTGTTGTCATATCCATAGTAGAAGAGGTCAGAGCCACACTCTGCCAGTCCGAGTGACGGTTCCTTGCCCCACCAGCCACGAGCATAGCTGTAGGCTGAATAGACAAGTCCGTCGATACCCGATATGGTGTTGTATGCCAGGTCGGCAGTCTCACCAGTCTTGTTTTCCTCGTCCAGGAAATCTGAGCACGAGGTTGCGCCGAATCCAATAGTGGCGGCAGCAAATAACATACTTAATATCTTTTTCATATCGTTTGTCATTGTTGGATTAGAAAGTTACGTTAAGACCTACAACAACCTGCTTCATCAGCGGGAAGTTGACAGAACCGCCACGCTCTGGGTCATAATTGTCGAAATGGCTGAAAGTGATGAAGTTCTTCATAGAGCAATATACGCGGGCATTGCTGATGTAAGCTTTCTTCAGCAGATTCTTTGGCAAGTTGTAAGACAGGGTAATGTCCTTGATCTTGAAGTAGTCGCCCTTTTGAACCTGAAGGTGGCTCTTATAGGCCTCGGCTACAGTCTTGTCTGCACCGGGTGAAGGGATGTCAGCATCCTGATTAGCAGGTGTCCAGTAGTCAAGATCACCCCAGTTGGAGTCGTCGTATGTGTATAGTCCATAACCGCTGTAATTGATGTAACCGCCGAGACGAGCCATGGTCTGAATGCTCAGTGAGATATCCTTGTATGTCAGTGAAGTAGACAAGCCGAGAATAGCCTTCGGTGAGCGGTTGTAGATAGTCTTGTCATTATCGTTGATCTTGTTGTCACCATTTATGTCAGCAACCTTTGGTGTACCCGGGTCGCCATAGTGTGTATAAGGCTTTTCGAAGTCGGGATGCTCCTGCATGTACTTGTCGAATTCTCCGATGCCCCAGTTTCCCTGTACGTCATAGACGTAGAAAGCAGAAACAGGCTCGCCAACCTTCAAGATAGAAGTACCGCTAACAAACTGCTCGATGCCGTCAGCCAGCTCATCGACCTTGTCTTTCGAGAAAGTGGCTGAAGCACTAATGTCCCATGTCCAATCCTTTGTCTTAACAGGGATTGCACCGAGTGAGATTTCCCAACCATGTCCCTTGGTCTTGCCGACGTTCGAGATAGTGCTGGTAAATACAGAAGAGAGAGGAGCAGTCTTATAGTACAGCAGGTCATAGGTCTTGCTGTTGTAGTAGTCAATGCTACCATAGATTCGTCCGTCAAGGAATCCGAAGTCAAGGCCAAAGTCGATGGCAGAGGTCTTTTCCCACGTCAATTCAGGATTAGCCATTGTCATAGGTGCCTTTTCTGTTGAGTTGGGAACGATAGACTGGATGGTAGCCAGTGTCTGGTATGCATCAATTGCAGAGTTTCCTGAGAGACCCCATGAAAAACGGATCTTCAGATTGCTTAACCATGACTTTGTCTTCTCCATGAACATTTCCTCGCTGATGCGCCAACCTGCGCTGACTGATGGGAAGTAACCCCACTTTTTGCCTTCAGCCAAAACTGACGAGCCGTCAGCACGCAGCGAAGCTTGGAACAAATATTTACCATCATACGAATAATTTACACGTCCGAAGACAGACATCAAAGAGGTCTTAGTGTAGCTTGATGAAGTTGTAGGACTTGCAATCTTGGATAAATCGTAGAAAGAGCTCTTGTAGTAGTGCTCAAAACCGGCAAATCCTGAGACTGTAGTGGTTTCTTTTACCGTCTTTGACATTTCTTGACCCAACAAGAATGTGAAACTGTTCTTGTTGATGTCGAGCATGTAGTTTGCAGTGTTCTGCCATACATACTTGGTACTTGTACTACGAGCATTCGAGATGAAGGTTCCTTTGTTTTCCTGATAGCGAACCTGGCTTTGGTAGTCTTCGTATGAACCATCGCGAGAATCACTGCGGTCCACGGTGAACTGCGATCTCAAGTTTAGTCCTTTAATAGGAGTCACCTGAGCATAAGCAGAACCGAAGAAACGGGTGCTTTCAATATTACGCTGATAGGCTCCGTTCTCGTTGAGGATAGGCGAACAGTGTGTGCTGTACCATGGGTTGGGCTGATAGATAATACCGCCATCGTTAGCATAAGCATGGGTAATGGTCGTCATCTTCTGAGCCTGGTTGAACACACCTCCGGCACGTTTGTCATTGTCCTTGTAGGCATAAGACAAGCTAGCACCAACCATCACCATCTTGTTAATCTTATGGTCAATGTTTACGCGGCCTGTGTAACGCTTGTATTTGTCGCCCTTCATAACACCTTTGTCGTTCATAGCTGATAGAGAGACGTTGAAATTTGTCTTGTCGCCACCACCCTGAACGCTGACTTCGTAGTTTTGCGAGGTGCTGTTTTCCATGACCATATCGAGCCAATCGGTATACGATTTGTCTTTATAGATGTCGAGAGTCTTTGTACCGTCTTCAAGTGATAATGTTAATACATCCTCTGCGGTAGCGGTGTTTGCGAAAGCCCAGCTGTTTCCAGCAGCATTCTCGTAGTCTTTCTTGTCAATCAGACGCTGAACTTCCTTGTCGCCAAACATTGGCTTAACAATACCAGTAGCGCTGTTGAAAGACAGATAGCCGTTGAAGGTAACAGTAGTACGTCCGGCCTTACCTCGTTTTGTTGTGATAAGGATGACACCGTTAGCACCCTTTGTACCATAAATAGCTGTCGAAGCAGCATCTTTCAGAATATCCATCGACTCGATATCACCAGCAGGGATATCCACCGTTGAGCCATACTCAACACCGTCGACGATAACCAGAGGTCCATTACCTGCCAACAGCGAGCGATTGCCACGGAATGTCATGCTGACACCTGCACCGGCCTGTCCACCATCACTTGTTTGGAGGTCAATGCCTGGAACTTTGGCCTGCATGGCCTGCAGAACGTTAGCACTGGCAACATTCTTCAAATCGTCGGTCTTAATGGAAGCAACAGAGCCTGTCAGGTCTTTTTTCTTCTGTGTTCCGTAACCTACAACAACAACCTCGTCGAGACCCATTGCGTCTTCTTGCAGGGTTACGTTGAAACTGGTCTTACCGGCTGTGGGGATCTTCTGATCCTTGTAGCCTACGTAAGAGAATTTGAGCACTGCTTTGTCTGGCACATTCTGGACTGTAAAGTCACCGTTAAAATCGGTTACCCCACCGTTGGATGTGCCGTCAACGACAACACTTACACCAATCATTGGTTCACCTGTTGCATCTTTGACTGTACCAGTGACAGTCTTCTGGGCGAAGCCCGTTAGCCAAAATGCACAAAGCAACATGGCTAAGAGTAGTCTTCTTTTTTGCATGTTAGTGTTTTGATTTAGTTTGTTTTAATTAGTATAATAGGTGTTAATTCCTTTCTACGTGTTTGTTTTCAGCTTGCAAAATTAGCTATTTTAGCTAAATTCAGCAAATATTTCCATACTTTTTTTTGTGTAAGGGCAAAAAGAACGGGGTTCGCAGGTGGAACCCCGTTCTTTTTAGGTGTATTTACATTCCGGGAGTATAGGCTGGTTGGTCAGTCTCCTCCTCGTTGGGATTGTCCATGTTGGTAATTCCCTGAATGATGGTCAGGTGTACCGTATTGGGCTCTGACTTGATAGCTACTGCCGGTGCCGTACGATTCTGGCCAGTAGTGTTCTCCTTTACGGTTACTTCGATCTGTGACTTTTCGCTACCCGGAGTCTCCTTCGCTGCGATAGTCATCCAGTCGGCTTCTACAGCACCTACTACAGCAGTACCCTTGATGTCGTCCAGCGTCACTGTGTATGTACCGGCAGCAGAAGGCAGGTATTGGGTCTGCTCGAAGTTGAAATAACGCTCGCG
>JAEEGL013332214.1_pt1 | contig 16241 bp, 10 predicted proteins | sample 9134231 | NCBI WGS metagenome assembly JAEEGL01 (sample SAMN16246548, study PRJNA631951) | gut metagenome | biome: gut microbiome; feature: rumen; material: fiber-attached | host: Bos | place: Iran: Karaj | collected 2018-10
CAGATACTCAGGGATAACTTCTTTGATGTTATCAGCGATAAATACCTGGTTGTTGTAAAGCTTAATTGTTCCCTCAGCAGACTCAAACTCCATGTTGATCTTAGGGAAGTACAGGATACCCTTTAAGTTGAAGGGATAATCCATGTTGAGGTGAATCCAGAAAAGAGGCTCCTTGTAGTCGCGGAATACCTTTCTGTAGAACTCCTTGTACTCATCATCTGTGCAATCCTTGGGAGTCTTAGCCCAAAGAGGATGTGTATCATTTACAAGCTGAGGACGTCTCTTGATCTTAAGCTTCTTCTCCTCTTCCTTCTCCTCGGAAGACTCGCCCTCTGCCTTAGCGTCATCTTTTTTCTCAGGCTCGATAACCTCGATTACAACGTCATCATCACGTTTCTCAGATTCCTTAATGGTCTCTGTGCCCTCTTCATTTTCTCTTGAGATATAGATCTCATAAGGCATGAATGAGCAGTATTTCTCAACTACTTCGCGAGCCTTGTACTCGTTGCAGAACTCAAGGCAGTCATCTGATAAGTGAAGAGTGATTGTAGTACCGATCTCTTTCTTATCTCCGTCATCCATCTCGAAATCAGAACCGCCATCACAGGTCCAGTGAACAGATGCAGCATCTGACTTGTATGAAAGAGTATCAATGTCTACATAATCAGATACCATAAATGTTGAATAGAAACCAAGTCCGAAGTGACCGATGATCTGGTCAGCATTAGCCTTATCCTTGTACTTATTAAGGAAGTCAGTAGCACCTGAAAAAGCTACCTGGTTGATGTACTCCTCAACCTCTTCTGCAGTCATACCGATACCATTATCGATGATCTTAATGGTCTTGTCTTTATCGTTAAGAACGATGTCTACACGAGGCTTGTAGCCCTCAGGGAGCTCGTACTCACCCATCATATCCATCTTCTTGATCTTTGTGATAGCATCACATGCGTTTGAAATAACCTCACGATAGAATATGTCGTGGTCAGAATACAGCCACTTTTTGATAATAGGGAACATATTCTCTGAGTTAATTGAAAGATTACCTTTTTTTGCCATAATTATGTGCCTCCATTCCACAAATACGAGTTTAATTCCGCCAGACACAAAAGTCAATAAAAAATTAGCACTCATAACAACAGAGTGCTAACAATTGGTTTTTTGTTCAGTAATTTGATATAATATGTATGTAATTATATTCAACTTTGTTTGTAATTTAGTTCTTTCATATAGGTGACCGTATGCAAAAGAATTACATTTTGGAAAACAGGAACGAATATTTATTGAATAATTTTGACCGGGCAATAGAGAATGGTTGGATTGAAATATATATCCAGCCTATAGTTCGTTCGTCAAATGGAAAAGTATGTGAAGAAGAAGCCTTGGCACGGTGGGATGATCCGGTATTAGGCGTTCTTAATCCCAAAGATTTTATTCCTGTCCTGGAAGAGGCCGGTGCTGTAAATCGTCTGGATTTGTTCATTCTGGATAAGATTCTGGAAAAGATGCAAAGACAGATTGATAATAATGTTCCGATTGTATCAACATCAATCAATTTTTCCCAACTCGATTTTCAATCTGCAGATATTATAAACATAATAGATAAGAAGGTCTCGAAATCCGGTATTTCAAAAAATCTTATTGCTTTTGAAATCTCTGCAGGTTCTACTGCAATAGAATATCATAAAATAATAGAACACCTTTCAAAATTACAAAAATTGGGATATCGACTTGAGCTTGATGATTATGGTAAAGGTGACATTTCGCTTTTGCTTGCTCAGAAGCTTCATTTTGATACTCTGAAATTCAATATGGATATTGTAAGACAGATTCCGGATAATGATAACGCCGTTAAAGCACTGTCAAGTTTTGTAAATATGGCCTCTTCATATGGAATCGAAACTGTAGCAAAAGGCGTTGAAACCCAAAAGCAAGTGGATTTCTTAAAGGAAGTAGGCTGTTCCAAGCATCAGGGATACTTCTTCTGCAGACCGCAGGCTGTACAACAGTTATTTGATAATTTCAGTGCAAACAAACATTTTTTATGGCTCGAAAGTGCCACAGAGTCATATTACTTCGATGCTATTGACAGAATAAATCTCCACCAGACAATCGGCGTAAAAGATATACACGGACAAACCAGTAAAACCAAAATTATTCCTGCAGCAGTCATGGAATATTATAATGATCAGATAACTATTTTGCGCTGTAATACCACAATGAAAGCGTTTGTATATGATAATTTCCCTGATAATAAGGAGCTGCGTACATTCAGTACCGTCACCGGTGATGGTGTACCCGGATCACTTACCTTTAATGCTATAAAAAATTGCATCAATAGTGATGACACGATAATTGTAGATGACAAATTGCCTTCAGGAATAACAGTTCATCTTATGCTCCAAAAAATCGCACATAACTCTGAGACAGGCAAAACCGCCTTTTGGCTTACAATTCTTTCATCAGAGGCATCAGAGAAAAAAATAGATTTTTTATCATTTAATCAAATCATCCGTTCTCTCTCGGAAGATTATATTACTATGTACTTCGTCGATTTAGAGACGAATAATTATGCCGAATATCGTTTTGACGATTCTAATAGCAATGTAACAATTGAAAAAAGAGGTGAGGATTTCTTCTTTGACGCCCAGAATGACACAGAGGGTAAAACCTACGAAGAAGACAGAGAAATGTTTAAAACTCTCTGCACAAAGGAAAATATATTGAAGAACATACATGATAATGGAATGTTCTCTATCACTTACAGAGCCAATGACAGCTACGGCATACGGTATGTTAATTTCAAGGCTGTGCTGGAAACGAATAACAGCAATCATCTGATCATAGGTATATATAACGTCGATCCTCGAATCAAACAACTGCAAGCATATGAGAAAATTAGAGAAGAACGGGCTATTTATTCTCGAATGGCTAATTTATGCGGAAACTTCTATGCTATATATTGCATTGATCTGATTGATGATTCTTTTACTGTATACAAAGCCACAGAAGGCGAAGCATTTATAGGAGAAAACGCCAAGGGAACCGACTTTTTTGATGAAACCAATCGCAGAATAAAATCTGCCATTTATAAGGATGATTTAGCAGAATTCTTGCGTAAGGTAAATAAAAACAATATCCTCAGCACATTAGAAAATGATGGCATCTTCTCACATATCTACAGACTTATCATTGATGATAAGCCCACTTTCTTTGAATTCAGAGCAGTTCTGTCCAAGGAAAATGATGATTCTAAAATGATTGTCGGACTGATCAACATTGATAATCAGGTAAGAAAGGAAGCCGAATTTACAGAAGCCCTGGCAGACGCTGAAAGTCTTGCCACAACCGATGCCCTGACCGGTATAAAGAACAAGCATGCTTATACTGCAGCAGAAACGACTTTAAACAATCAGTTGGCTGAAGGTAATGCTAAGGACTACGCAATCATAGTGTTTGATCTGAATAATTTAAAATATATAAATGATACATTTGGTCATAAAAAGGGTGATGAATATATTAAAAGCGGATGCAAAATAATTTGCGAAACCTTCGCACACAGCCCCGTATTCAGAATTGGCGGTGACGAATTTGTTGCAATTGCCCAAGGTTATGACTATAAGAAAATTGATTATTTGTTAAGTGTATTAGAAGCAAAAAATCACGAAAACCGGGTTAAAGGTGAAGTCACCATCTCAGCAGGGTATGCCCTCGGAGACAAAAGCTCTTCCGTTAACAAAATCTTTGAACAGGCTGACAAGAATATGTATAAATACAAACAAAGATTCAAAAATATATAACCGAAATACATGGGCAATGTTCTTATAGAAAAGACCATAGTGTGGAACCTGAAAAGGAACCGCGCTATGGTCTTTTAAATTATTTCTGCATACTTCTGGGTGATACCCCATAAAACTTTTTAAAGCAGTTGGAAAAATAGCTCACATCACTGTAACCCACATCCTCTGCGATCTCTGCAAGTTTTTCATCGGTCTCTAAAATCAGTTTTTTCGCCTTGTGCATGCGGTACTGAGTCATGTATTCCTGAAGTGTCATATTCATCTCTGCCTTAAACATGCGCCTGAGATATGTCTGATTCACCAAAAGTGCATCGGAAATATCTGCAATTGAGAGCTGATTGTTGTGGTAATTATTCTCGATGTATTCCTTTGCTGCAACAGCAATACTATGGGATTTGGAGTCCTCCTTGGACTTTTGGAACTCAATCCTCTTCTCATACATCTCGATTATCTTATCTCTCATGCCCTCTCTCGTGCTGATGGACATAAGTTCTTTTTCGGGAGAAAAACCCTTACCGTAGATTGCTTCTATTGAAAATCCAGATTGTATGATATTGGTCAAAAGGACGCTCACAGCCCCTGACAATATGTTTATATCTGCCATTGGTGAATCGCTCTGAGCCATCCTGTCCCATATCTCTGTAATCGCATCTCTTGCATCATCAGCCTGCAGAGTTTCAAGGTCGCGGTTCAGCCTGAAAACTGCATCCAGTGAAATCTGCTGTTTTACCTTGAATTCACCGTTTTCGCCTGCTGTCACCCTAAGATCAATAAGAGATTCCGTGGTCTTTTCAGAAAGCTTTGAAAGGATTTTCTCATAGAGATCATGTATTCCGCTGTAGCCGTTTTCCGGCTCGCTCATGCAGGTCACCATCTCCATATCCAGCTGATTCTTGATGATCTGGGACAGGTCCACAAATTCATAACCCTTGTACTGATTTCTTTTTTCTGTGCTGTCAAAGGAAAGCAGTACCACAATATTATTCTCATAGTCGTGAAAAAGTCTGTAATCTCCGTCAATCTCAATTCTGCCGCGAAGCATTCTCACAAACATCTGCTCCCAGTTCATTATCTGCTCCACTTCCATGGCAGATTTGTTCATGCTTTTGGCAAGGCTGCAAACTGCAAGAAGAGGATATTTCCCTTTAACACCAAGGTCGTCAATAATCTCATCCTCCGACTGATTCTGAGCAGAATATATGAGCTTGCGAAGCTTTTCCTGCATACCGGCATCTTCCACAGTTCCTTCACTGTCATCATTCTCCACAGCTTTCCCAATATTATCCTGAAGTTTAAGCAGGCTAAGGATCAGTTCTTCTTTTTCAAAGGGCTTAACTATATAATCGCAGACGCCTATTTTTACTGCTTTTCTTGCGTATTCGAATTCGTTATTGCCCGTGATCAGAATCACCGCCGTGTCGGGATAATTTTTCACTATCTCCTCGGAGAGCTCAAGGCCGTTTAAATATGGCATGGTGATATCCGTCAGCACCACATCAGGCAAAAACTCCTCCATTTTCTCAAGAGCTTCCCTGCCGTCATGGGCCTCGCAGCATATCTCAAATCCATATGAATTCCAGTCTATACAGCCTCTTAGATATTCCAGAAAAATCGGCATATCATCGACTATCATTATCTTATTCATAAAACTGCTCCTAGTAGCTTTGCAAATTGCATGTAGCATTTAGCTTGCGCCTTATGCCTTGTTTTGTGTCAGAGGAATGCTGACTGTAACTGTTGATCCTTCGCCGTAGGTGCTGTCTACAGTGATCCCGTACTCATCTCCGTAGTAAAGGCGCATTCTGTGGTCAACGCTGTACACGCCAAAATGCTTTTTATCTTCATCCTCAAGAATCTCGCCGCTTTCAAGAGTATCCTGCATTTCCTTAAGGCGCTGTTCTTCCATTCCGATTCCGTCATCCCTTACCATGATAACAGCCTTGTCCTCATCGCTAAGGACCTTACCAGTAATCTCTATGGTGCCCCAGTTTTCTTTATATTTAAGGCCGTGGTAGATGGCATTTTCCACAAGGGGCTGCAGGGTCATTTTGGGGATGTCCACCTGCATTATGTTTTCATCCACATCAAATCTGTATTTGAACTTATCGCCATACCTCATGACCTGAAGATCCAGATAATCTCTCGTGATCTGTATTTCTCGCTCCACGGTTACTATCTCATCACTGCCGGACAGGGAATTCTTGTAGTAATTGGCAAGCTTCTGGGTAACTCTTGCAGCTTCCCTGCTTCTGCTCATCTCGATAAGCATGATGATAATATCCAACGTATTATACAAAAAGTGCGGTTTTACCTGCTCCTGAATAAGGGCAAGCTCGTATTCGCGCTTCTTCTTTGCTTCCTCATCCACCTTGATAAGAAGCTCTCTGTTGCGTTCAGTCATATAGTTAAAAATTCGTCCAAGCTGACCGATCTCATCTCTGGTCTTAAAGTGGAAACGTACGCTCATATCCCCTTCCGCTATCTGCTCTGCGCCGTCGTGTAGCACCCTAAGAGGCCTTGTTACCAGCGTTACGGAGATAACGATAGAGATCAAAAGAAGAATAACCGCTATGCCCGTGGTGATGCCCATAATAAAGCGAAGCTCTTCCCCTGTGACATTGAACTTATTTAGATTGGTGATACCGATAAGACTCCAGTGATAATTGTTCAGTTCCGCCCTTCCGATCAGATAGGTCGCGCCATCATAATACAAAAGTGCGCTCTCATCACTTGCACCGATCAGTTTTGAAAGCTCGGTATCATGCTCTACTACTCCGTCTCCGAAGGTGATCCTTGCATTTTTTCCATTAAAAACAAACTCAGAGTCCTCTCCCAGAAAAAGTCTGTCTCGAAGTTCCGGGCTTTGCCATATCTCATCCTCAAAGACATCGCTTATGCAATAGCCCTGTCTGTCGTAGAGAAAATATGAGCTAATCTCACTTTTTGCAGATTTTACAAGGTTGGGCTTATCCATATTTATAAGGACATAGCCCATTCCTGAACCTGTGACGGTATTGATAACTCTTTTTCCAAGAGTCACAATCTCTCTGCCCTCGTAGCTCATGGGATTATTTTCAGCATCCATGAGATAAGTTACACCGTTTGTATCCTTAAGCTGCGCAATATAATCGCTGCTTCTGATGTCAGCCTCCATTTTTTCAAGGGCAGGATCAGTAGTTATAAAAAGCCCGTTATCATTTAGGTAAACGATGGAATCTATTCCTCTGTAGATCAGCAAATCCTGGGTCATCTCCGAGAGAATCTTACTTTCCCTGGTGACACTTTTCATGGATCTGTCATTATAATAATTACTTACAGAAATGGTGAAGTTGTTGGAACAGACCGTACCGTTATCAAGCACCGCACCGATTCTGTCAGACATGATCCTGATATTTTCCTGAATCTGTCTGTTACCTCGCTCAAGTGTGGCACGGCTATAAAAGAAAACCATAAGAAGCGCCAGTGTCAACATAGGAATAAGTGCCACAAGCGCTGTAAAAAATGCAATCTTATATTTTAATGAAATATTACGAAAAGGCTTCCGCGATCTACCGTGAAGCCTTTCCATTTCCTTTACTGTCATATCACTCATGACAATAGTATACCATATATCAACCTTTAACTGCTCCGCCGATAGTCATTGCGTTTTCTACCTGTTCGGAGAAGAGGGTGTAAACGATAATTGCAGGGAAGCTGGCGATAACCATTGTTGCTCCCATGCCGCCCCAGTCGGTTGTGAACTCGCCCTGGAAGAACAGGACGCCGAGAGGCAGTGTTTTGAGCTCTGCAATACTTCCCACAACTACGTTTGCAAGAATGAATTCATTCCATGCATTTAAGAATATGTAAATAACAAGGGTAACTGTTGCCGGTCTTACAAGGGGCTCGATAATGAGGAAAAAGGTCTGGAAAATGTTGGCGCCGTCCATGCAGGCTGCCTCCTCAAGCTCGATCGGTATACCCTTGAAGAATCCGTAGTAAACCATGCAGGCAAATGCAAGGTTAATTGCCACGTAAGGAAAAATCAGGGACCATCTGGTTCCCATCATGTTAAACTGCTGAACTATTTTTACTACAGGAATCATGATTGCCTGTACCGGGATGAACATACCAAGTCCCACAAAAAGTCTTGTGAAGGTCTTAAGCTTCCATACCATTCTGCTGGTTGCATAGGAGAAAAGCAGCGCGCTTACGATTGTGATCGCAACAGTTCCTATGGAAACAATAAGTGAGTTCATAAAGTACAGCGGTACATCATATTTGGTCCAGGCTGTCACATAGTTTTCAAAGTGCAGGGGCCAGGGAAAACCAAAGGGATTTGTTACGAAAATCTCCTGGTTATTTTTAAATGAATAAAACAGCATCCAAATCAGCGGATAGAGGGAAAATGCTGCATAGATCCAGCAAAATGCCACAAAGACATAATGCCAAAATGAACGTTTCTTTTCTTCAAGCATTTCTCTTCCTCCTTGATTTTTCTTCTTCCTTTCCCTGATCCTTGTCACGGAAAATGAAGTTAATGAGAAGCATAACCATCATGCACTCAAGTACCATGACTGTGGCAGCTGCAAGACCATAGCCATAATCAGACTTCTTAAATGCTGCATTGTACATCATATATGTAAGTGTGTAAGTGGACTTGTTGGGGCCACCGCCTGTCAAAATATTCATCTCGGTGAAGGCCTTGATACCACCTGTAACAGAAATGATGAGACAGAACTTATAGGTCTCTGCAAGAAGCGGAATTGTAATCTTTCTGTGAGCCCTTACGTTGGAGCAACCATCGATTTTAGCTGCTTCGTAGTAATCACTGGGTATTGATTTGATACCTGCTACGATAAGTGCAAACTGGTATCCCATCCACTGCCATGCATTGACAAAAGAAATAACATAGATTGCCTTATAACGGTCTCCAAGCCAGTTCTGTGAGTAGTCAGAACCTGCTGCTTCAAAGAGCTTATTGAGAAGTCCGTTACCATTGAAGATTGATCCCCAAAGCTGACAAACAACGGTTACTGAAAGAATAACGGGAATGAAGTATGCAACGCGCAGGAACTTTCTACCCTTCATCTTTTTATCTGAAATGGTGATCGCAAATACAGTAGCGAACAACATCTGATAGACGGTAATTATGATCGCAAAAATAAGCTGATTGCGATTGGATGTAACAAATACTTTGTCTCCAAAAAGTTTGATGTAGTTTTTAAGGCCTGTAAAAGTAGGCATTGTGAGACCGTTCCAGTCAGTAAAGCTGTAGCCGAATACCTGAACGATCGGAATAAAATCAAATAATATAAATATTGCAAGAGCCGGAGCTATAAAAAGCAAAATGGCAAGCTTGTTGCCCATGTATTTTTTCATAAGAAATCCTCAAGTTAGTTTTAGTAGCTTGTTGTTATGAACGATACGGATTTCTACGCTTCTTCGAAGCTCTCGAAATCCTACGAACATTCGGGATCCGCGCTATCGCGCTACTCCCTCATGTTCGCTCGATTAGGAAAGTCACAGACAACCATGCAAGCATGTTGTCTGTGACCTTCCTAATCTTTAATCGTTCATGTCTGCCATAATGTCAGTCATGTCTTCGATGAACTCATCTGCTGAGAACTGACCGGATACAAGACCCTGAGTCTCAGACTGGATACCATCGTTGAATGTTGAGTTTGTAAGTCCCCATGTGAACTTTGTTGTTGATGTGATTGAAGGAAGTGTATCTGAAAGCTTCTTCATCATTGCAGGATACTCTGAATCAGGCTCTTTACCTGTGTCGATTGCAACGAGAGGATTGTGACGATACATAACCTTTGCCTCACAGTACTTCTCTGTGATGAACTCAGCAACTTCTGCTGCAAGCTCAGGGTTCTGAGAATCAGGATTTACAGCGAAACCTGAAGCACTGCCGCCGCCTGAGAATGCGCTCTTACCAGCCTCGTATGAAGCTTCGTCAGCTGCAGGATAGAACATCCAGTCTACGTTGTCGCCAAGACCCTTTGTAGCATCCTCGATGTACCACTGGCCGTTGATGAACATTGCTGCGTTGCCTGAAAGGAACATTTCTGAAGCCTGATCGTAGTTGGTTGTTGTTGCATCCTTCTGATAAAGGCCTGCTGCAACAAGCTCTTCCATTGTCTTAGCAGCGTCTACATAACCCTGATCTGTGATTGTTGCGCTCTGGTCATCAAGAGCCTTGATGCCGCCCTCAGCGTAACGAGTTGCGATTACGTCATAAGCAGCTGCAGTGTTCCAGCCTTCCTGACCGAAAAGTGCAAGAGGTGTGATGCCTGCTGCTGTGAATGTATCGATGCAGTTCTTTAAGTCATCATATGTCTTAGGAACTTCAAGTCCGTTCTCCTCGAAGAGCTGCTTGTTGTAGTACCAAAGTACATATTCCTGTCCTGAGAAAGGAAATGCGTAGATGTTACCGTCTTCCGCATAAGCAAGATCCTTGTTTGCATCATAGAGCTTATCAAGGAAGCCTGTTGACTGTGCAACATCATTGAGAACCATGATCTGGTTACTCTCACGGAATGTATTGATAAGATCTGTACTAGCCTGATAGATGTCAGGAAGCTGACCTGTAGCTGCAAGAGTCTTAAGTGTCTGTCCATCATCCTGAGCCTGAACGATGAGGTTAAGCTCAACATTGGGATAAGCTTCTGCAAGCTGCTCTACTGCGTAGTCATAAGGAACCTTGGTATCGTCATCAGCATACTGTGTGTAGATGCTAAGTGTTACCTTGTCACCTGACTCAGCAGCCTCTGTTGTCTCTTCTGTTGTCTCTTCAGCAACTTCCTCTGTGCTCTCCTCAGCAGTAGCCTCAGCTGTCTCCTCGGATGCCTCTGCACTAGCTGTTGAATCAGCGGTCTCTGTAGTTGTTGCAGCACTGTTGCCACATCCAGCAAGAAGACCTGCAGCCATTGTAAGGCTCATCATTGTACTAATTAACTTCTTTTTCATATGTAACCTTCCCTTCTTTAGCGCATTATTGTCAGATGATTGCGCCTTCATTTATGTTTGTTACCTGTTTATTATGAAAAAAAAATCCTCATTAAAAAATGAGGATTTCGAAATTTTTTTTGTAATTTTCATTCTGAATTTTAGAATTTATATAATTTACTGATCTTGCACTTCTTTATCTTAGTGCCCTTATGATCGTAGAAAGTACCTTTTACAGTGGTGTTCTTAAGGGTTACCTTCTGTCCTGAATAATTACCTGCATCACCTCCAAGATTACATTTATCTATTGTAACCTTCTTGGCAACGACATTATTTTTCCCTGCGTAATAATATGGATTGAGGATCATGATTGCAAAAAACTGACCATTTCTGTCACCCTTTTTAACACAGGTGATCTTGGTATTTTTGATAGTAATATTCGAGCAGATCTGATCCTTTATAACCTTGCCGCCGTTTGTGGTGGGCTCAATGAGGATTCCGCACTGAGGTGCTTTCCCTTTTGCCTTCTTAATAGTGCAGCCATCAATTGTCACATTATCAGCATCTACGATACCGATGTTATTTCTGCCGCTGTTTGATATAGTACATTTCTTAATGGTGATTTTGCTGCAGCCATAGAGATTATCACTGTCATTCATGGTGCCAAGATAAATACCATCAGTAACTGCATCATAAATCTTTACATTCTCAAGCTTTACGTTCTTGGAATCCTTGATGCAGACTGCATGACAGTCCTCGGAATCCTTGCCGTGCTGCTTTTTATCGCCATAAATCCTACCGCCCTTAATGGTGACATTGTGAGCATTTTTGATGGCTATATAATCATAGTACCCTTTGTCGTTGGGCTTAAGCCTTAAAACAGTACTGCCTGTCATATTTAAGGTGACATTATCCTTAAGCTCTATTCCTATCTGAATAGGAGTGGAAATATTGAATTCGCCTGAGTCGAGATTTACAGTGCCGCCGCCTGCTTCCGAAACCTCGCGGATAGCCCTGTTTATCTGCTCTGTGTCATCTTTTCCATCATTAGGGAGCGCACCGTACTCGGATACATTAACATCCAAAGCAGCTCTTACCCTCATGCCGCCCGAAAAAGAAAAGCATAAGCATACAGCTCCTGCTGTCAGTAGTGCCATTTCAAAAATCTTATTTCTTCTCTTCATAGCAAAACCCTCTACTTCCTTAAAACATACTATTTAAAATGCTTCTGATACACATCAAAAAAGGATGTGGTAGTCATGTTCTCCGAGTAGTTAATTTTTATTTTTTTCCAAAGCTCATTGTTGAATATTCTTGAAAGCCCCGCGGCGTATTCATTGTACTGTTTTCCGAAAACCTCTCGCTTTCTCTCTTCAACAATCCTGACTTTATTAGCCTCAGTCTCTTCACGGTTAAAGGTGCTGACGCACTTAAGGATCACGTATGAATCCTCTGTCTCAACAATTCCGCTGATCTCGCCGTTATCCAGGTTAAAGGCAGCATCCTCCAAAATCGGATCAACCTCTCCCTTACCGAAGGAAACGGTTCCCTCCTCCGCTTCGTTGTACTGTTCTATCAGCACGTCAAAATCAGTCCCATCATAAAGCTGCTGAAGGATCTGAGAAGCAGTGGATCTTAAGTTGTTTTTCTCAGCAGTATTCATGGGCACTTTCTCGCCCATAGAATCCAAAGTCCAGGTATTTAAGACTATCTGCTCAACAGTAATGGTTCTTGCTTCGTCATCGCTTATCTCAGGATTGATGTCGCGAATAATGTAATCGTAGAGCTTGTTGGCCGTGGCATATTCCTGATACATCAATGCAAGCTGCTCCTGAGTAATATTACCCATACCAGTAATCTCATCGGCATTTAATGATTCGAAATATTCCGTCGCAGCTTCGTTTGCCTGCTCTTTTTCCGGATCAGTGAGTTCTATCCCTGTGTCCGCTGCAAGAAGATTCATGGCCTTAACCTGTGAAATGGTGGAAAGGCAGTCAGCTTTTATGCTCTCCTCCATGGTCTGGTCGCCTGCTTTTACCGCAAAAATATCTTCTCCAATGCCCTGAACATACATGTTCTGTGAGTTCACAAGATATACCAGAAACTCAGATTTCATGCAGGAGCTGTCCTCTATTCTGAAAAGCTCATCATTCAAAAATCCGGTTGTAAGAACCACCTTGGAGCCCTTTAAATTATCGCAGCCGCTAAATGAGAACATGCAGGTAATCATTAGACCACAGGCGATAAACTTTTTTATTTTCCCCAAAAAACTTCCATATCGTCTCATGTTATCAGCTCATTTTTGCAAGGATGCTTCTGGCAACGCAAAGTCCGTTGGCACTTGCCTGCTGAAGTCCTCTTGTTATTCCTGCACCGTCTCCAATTGCGCGAAGATTCTTAATGCTGGTCTCAAAGTCTTTATTTACAATAACCTTGTTGGAATAGAATTTAACCTCTACGCCATAGAGAAGTGTCTCCTCGGATGCGATTCCGGGAGTTACCTTATCAAGGGCCTGGATCATCTCATCAAGGTCAACCATTATTCTGTGAGGAAATACCAGCGAAAGGTCACCGGGTACTGCATCCTTAAGTGTGGGAATAAGGTTATTTCTGGCAAGACGCTCATCGGTTGTTCTTCTGCCTCTCTTAAAGTCACCATAGGTCTGAACAAGGATTTTGCCATCGCAAAGCATGTTTGCAAGCTCGGCGATCTTCTTACCGTATTCGATGGGAGTCTTGAAAGGCTTGGTGAAATTCTTGGATACAAGCAGAGCAAAATTGGTATTGTTGGTCTTATACTCTGCACTCTTGTATGCATGTCCGTTAACCACTGCAAGGCCGCCTTCATAATATTCTGTAGCCACTTCGCCTGAAGGGTTGGTACAGAAGGTTCTAACCTTGTCATCAAAGGTCTTGGTATGATAAATAAGCTTAGCCTCATAAAGGTTCTCATTAAGGCTCTGCATTACTTCGTCTCTTACTTCTACACGTACGCCTACGTCAACAGTACCGGGCTTGGTCTCAATTCCGATTTCCTCGCACTGAGCTCTGAACCAGTCAGCGCCCTCACGGCCTACAGCTGATACGATCTCTTTTGCATAAATGGTCTCACCGTCAGATGTGCATACACCTGTTGCTGCGCCGTCTTCAACGAGGATTTTCTCAACCATGGTGTTGAATTTAAGCTCTACGCCATTTTCAGAAAGATGCTCCTGAAGCTTACTGTAAATCTTATAGCCCTCTTCTGTTCCAAGGTGTCTGATGGGGCACTCAACCAGCTTCAGATTGGCGTTAATAGCCTTTCTTCTGATATCTCTGATCTGCTCCTCTTTATTTACACCATAAACGCTCTTGTCGGCGCCAAAGGAAAGATATATCTCATCGGACTCATTTATAAGCTTAGTAGCCTCATCATAACCGAGAATATCGGGAAGCGTTCCGCCTACATCAGGAGAAAGAGAAAGCTTTCCATCTGAAAAAGCTCCTGCTCCCGCAAAGCCTGTTGTAATTGAACAGGGCTTGCAGCCTACACATTTTCCTGTTGTACGCTTAGGGCACTGTCTTTTCTCTATTGATCTTCCTTTTTCAACTATCATTACCTTCAGGTCCGGGCGCTTGTGAATAAGCTCATAAGCACAGAATATGCCTCCCGGTCCTGCACCGATAATAAGTACGTCTACATTTTTTGTTGCCATATTTTTCCTACCTCTTTTTATATTCAAAAACAAAATTGTGCTTTCGCATTATACATATATTTTAATGGAATTTCCATGTATTTCCTACTAAAAAAGGAATAAAATAGGATTTCGCTTGCGAAATCCTCGCGCGCGAGCGGTATTGCGAAGCAATAAACTTCAATTCCGCGAGCTGCGCATCCTCACGGAGTATTTTTTATCATATAGAAAATCCGGAGGATTTTTCTATATGATAAAAAATGGCTGCCGAAAAACTCAGCAGCCACCTTCCATATCTAATATTGTCTGATCAGATTATTACTTGGCAGTTTTCTTTGCCGGTGCTTTCTTAGCTGTGGTCTTCTTAGCCGCAGGCTTCTTTGTTGCAGGCTTCTTTGCAGCAGCCTTCTTAGCAGGTGCAGCAGCCTTTTCCTTGCTTGCGTTCTTTAAGAACTCAGCCTTTCTAAGGTCACCCTCTGCTACGATCTTGCCTGTAAGATAAGCATTTACAACGTCAACCTTGCCTTCTGCCACACCGATAATATCCTCTGCAGAAGCATAGATAAGAACATCGCGGTCGAAGTAATCGTAAGGCTCAACATTAACTTTTCCATCCTGAACCTCGATATAAAAAGCGCCTTCGCCCTCACCTGTAACGTTGACCTGAATAGCTGTATGCTCTGATACGCTGCTTACATCAACACCTGCAAGTGCTTCTCTTACCTTTGAAACAACCTCTTCGTATGTCATTTTTTCATGTCCTCCTCTTAAAGAATTAATTATGTATTTCCCTCAGCCCCTACGCTGTGATACTGCCAAAATGTTATCACTTAACCGCTAATTTAGCAAATTTTTAAATTCATTCTCTGTCATCGACTGTTACTGCGATACTGAACGGGTGTCATACCATACTTTTTCTTGAACAGTCTGTTGAAGTGCTCAACGTTCTGATAGCCTGCTGCCTCCGCAACGCGCTCAACCTTCATGTTGCCGTTTTTAAGAAGTATGCTTGCCTTCTTAAGACGGATCTTCTTAACGTTCTCGCCAAAGGTCATGCCTGATTTTTCCTTAATATATTTGGAAAGATAAGGCTTTGAAAGATAGAACTCCTTAGAGAGATCATCAAGAGTAACTGTCAGGTAATTCTCCTGAATGTAATTAAGGATAGCGCTTATTCTCTCATCCTTGCCATCTGTGCTCTTCTTCACATCATCAAGCTGATTTACAGCTACTGTCAAAGCATTGATGGAGGATCTGATGATATCTTCGTCAATTCCTACACCCCAGAACTTCTTGCCATCGCAGGTGATTCCCACATAGGTGCATGCCTTTGAAGAAGAACCTCTGCTAAGTGCGTGTTCCTCGTAAACTGTAAGCTCATAGCTTACTCCAAAATACTGCTTAAATGCATTACTTACAGCATCGAGACGACCATTTCCGTTTGCCTCAATAACGTGATCTTTTCCTGCATGAGAAATGGTAACCTCACAAAGAATACCGTTAACCTGCTTAAAGTGAACTTCATTTACCTTAAATACAGATTCGTTGTGAACATACTTATCCTCAAATATCTGATAAATACGTCCGGGTGCCAGCTCAGCATGCTCTCTGTCTGATACATCCTTGATGGTGTAGCTGATGTCAGCCTGCATTTCTTTGGGAACCATCATGCCATAATTGGTCTTGAGGATGTAGCTTACGCCGCCCTTTCCGGACTGAGAATTGATTCTGATAACGTCTCCGTCGTACTCTCTTCCAAGATCCTTGGGGTCGATGGGCAGATAGGGAACGCTCCATATTCCGTTATCTTTTCCTGCGTCATGCCAGGAGA
>JAEEGL014274937.1_pt1 | contig 16241 bp, 12 predicted proteins | sample 9134231 | NCBI WGS metagenome assembly JAEEGL01 (sample SAMN16246548, study PRJNA631951) | gut metagenome | biome: gut microbiome; feature: rumen; material: fiber-attached | host: Bos | place: Iran: Karaj | collected 2018-10
GATCTCCTCCGGCACTGTATCCCGCACACCGCAGAATTCCGCTCAAGCGAGTTATGCACCGATGCTTACAAAGGAACTGTGTCCCATCGATTTTTCATGGTCGGCCAGGCAAATCCTGGCCCGCATTCGGGGACTCAATCCTTGGCCTGTGGCCACGGCGGAGATCGGCGGGACGTTTTTCAAAGTCTATGAAGCCCGTCCGTTTGCCTCAGGGCAAACCGCGAGTCCGGGTACGCCGTTTGCCCTGACGAAACAGGGACTTGCGGTTGCCTGCGGGGACGGAGCTGTGCTGATCACTCGCCTGCAGGCCCAGGGAGGAAAAGTCATGGCCGCTCCGGATTATTTCCGCGGCCATCCGATCCGGATCGGAGAGTGATCCAAGATCGCAGTACCGACGAATGTCTGTCGGAAGGAGAGCATATGTCTGCCAGAGATACCGCACTGTCCGTGTTGATTGCCTGCCGCAGGCAGAATGCCTGGTCTGACGGAGCGCTGAAGCAGCAGATCGTCAGAGACAGACTTGACCGCCGCGACGCTGCTCTTGCCACGCGGCTTTGTTATGGCGTATTGCAGAATCAGCTTCTCCTGGATCATTGGATCGGAGCGTTTTTGAAAGTGAAACCATCCTCCGTTCAGCCGGTGGTGAAAGACATCCTTCGACTTGCGGTCTATCAGCTGAAATATATGGACAAGATCCCTGCCTCCGCTGCGGTGAATGAGGCGGTGAATCAGACCTCCCGCCTTGCCAATTCAAGGGCAGCCGGAATGGTCAATGCGATTTTGCGCAATATGCTTCGTTCCCCGGAGCGCCTTTCATTGCCCGGGGATCTGTCCGTCCGATACAGTCATCCGTCCTCTCTGGTCGACCTTCTCCGGGAGAATGTTGGGGAGGAAAAACTGGAGCCTTTGCTTTGCAGTCACAATCTGTGCCCCGAGACGTTCATTCAGATCAACACGGTCAGATCGACGATGGAGGAGGCTGCGGATTCCCTTGTCCGTGACGGACTGCAGGTGCAGGCGCATCCCTGGCTGCCAAACTGCCTTCAGATCTCCGGGGCTGGTGTGGATTCAACCGAGGCATTTCGCGGCGGACTTGTGTACGTTCAGGACCCTGCTGCCCGCCTTGCAGTTACTGCGGCGGGACTGAAGCCCGGGATGCACGTTCTTGACTGCTGCGCAGCTCCCGGAGGAAAGAGCTTTTCTGCCGCCGTGGATCTTTGTGATCGCGGAGCCGTTGTTTCCTGCGACATCCATCCCCATAAGATCGACCTGATCAGAAAAGGCGCCGCCCGCTTGGGCCTTTCCTCAATCGAATCGGACGTACAGGATGCATCCGTCGTACGAACCGAATGGATCGATCTGTACGATGCTGTGATTGCCGACGTACCGTGTTCCGGGCTCGGTGTCATCCGGAAAAAGCCGGACATCCGATATAAAGATCTGGAGCAGATCAAGGTGCTTCCTGTCATTCAATCCCGGATCCTCGAGGCACAGGCACATCATGTCAAGCCAGGAGGCGTACTGATATACAGCACCTGTACGATCCTGCGGCGTGAAAACGAGGATGTTGTGAACGCTTTTCTTTCCGTTCATCCGGAGTATTCTGCGGAATCCTTCACTTTGCCCGGGAGCTTGTCCGGATCCAACGGAATGATGACTCTGCTGCCCTGCGACCACGGAACGGACGGCTTCTTCATCGCTCGCCTTAGGAGGAAACTTTGAAACAGGATATCAAGTCGCTCACCCTGGATGAACTCGGCTCGGAGCTCAAAGCGTTCGGTGAACCGGCGTTTCGCGCGAAACAGGTTTTTACCTGGCTCCACCGAGGGGCACGCAGCTTTGACGAGATGACGAATCTTTCCAAACCGTTGCGTCAGTCCCTTGCGGAGCGGTTTGAGATCACCGTTCCCGAGGTGGTCAGAAAACAGATCTCCGCGCAAGATGGAACAATCAAATATCTTTGGCGTCTTAGGGACGGGAACTGTGTTGAGACGGTTTTGATGCGTTATCATCATGGTAATACCGTGTGTATTTCCTCCGAAGTGGGATGCGCGATGAGCTGCGCCTTCTGCGCCTCCACCATCGGGGGACTGGTCCGCAGATTGACCGCCTCCGAGATGCTCGATGAGGTGCTGTTCACGCAGCTGGATTCCGGCCTGGAAATCTCCAATATCGTACTCATGGGCATCGGTGAGCCGCTGGACAATTATGATACCGTTCTACGTTTTCTCACCCTCGTCAACAGCCCGGAAGGTATGAATATCGGCATGAGGCATATCAGCCTTTCTACCTGCGGCATTGTCCCCAGGATCCTGGAACTGGCCCAGAGCAAACTTCAGCTGACCTTATCCGTCAGCCTCCACGCCCCGGACGACGAGACCCGCAGCAGGATCATGCCCGTGAATCGCAGATGGCACGTGGACGAGCTCCTTGACGCCTGCAAGCGCTACTTTGAACTGACCGGTCGGCGGATCTCTTTTGAGTACGCCATGATCCGGGACGTCAACGACAGCCCTGAGACAGCTCAGCTTTTGCTCCAAAAGCTGAAAGGCATGCAGGCACACGTAAACCTTATTCCGCTTAACAACGTCGAGGAGAGCCCTCTGAAGCCCAGCAGCAGGCAGACCGTTCTGCGTTTTCAGCAGATTCTGGAATCCGGCGGCGTTACCTGCACGGTCCGCAGGACCCTTGGCAGCGATATCGACGCATCCTGCGGTCAGCTCCGGAGGAAGTATCAGAAAGCCGAGGAGGACACGAAGCATACCGCAGTATCCTGATTCTTTCAGCATGATTCTTTTTGAAAGGAGTTGAGACAGATGGAAGTTTGGGGAATGACGGATCCCGGCCTGGTTCGCAAGCAGAATCAGGACTATTATCTTCTGCAGCAGTTAGGAAAGCACGATCTTTTGGCTGTCGTCTGTGACGGTATGGGCGGCGCCAAGTCCGGCAACGTTGCCAGCCGGCTCGCAGCAGAGGTGTTCGTCGACGAGATCAAGAAGGGTTATCGTGCCGGCCTCACGGACGAGAGCATCGAGTTTCTTCTGCGCACTGCCTCTGCCATCTCCAACTCTGCAGTCTATGAAAATGCAAAACTCAGCGAAAAGATGCATGGCATGGGGACGACCCTTGTTGCTGCGCTGATCATCGGGAAAACTGCCTTTTTTGTCAACGTAGGAGACAGCCGAGGATACCTTCTAAACAAGGAGGGAGTCCGCAAGATCACCGTGGATCATTCTCTTGTTGAGCTGATGGTTCAAAGGGGAGAGTTGAGCTCCGAACAGGCGAAGTCTTATCCCGGAAAAAATTATATTACAAGGGCTGTCGGCACTGAGCCCGAGGTAGAGTGTGACGTTTATCGGTGTCCCATTCTGCCCGGTGATTTCCTTCTTCTGTGTACCGACGGCTTGACCAATCAGCTGGCCGATCAGGAACTGCTGTTTGAAGTGATCCACGGTGTTCACAAGGACGACTGCTGCAGACGACTGGTCGGGATCGCACGCGATCGCGGCGCGCCGGACAACGTGACTGTTGTTCTGGTCTCTTGCTGATTTCAGCGGAAAGGAGCAACAGATATGGATAAATATATCGGCAAGCTGCTGGATGAACGCTATGAGATCCTACAGATTATCGGCGTCGGCGGCATGGCGGTTGTATATAAAGCGATGGATCATCGTCTGAATCGCCTGGTGGCGGTGAAGATTCTGAAGGATGATTACCTGAACGACTCGGAATTCCGCCGCCGTTTTCACGGAGAATCCCAGGCCGTTGCAATGATGTCCCATCCGAATATTGTCAGCGTTTACGACGTCTCCAAGAGCGATAACGCAGACTACATCGTGATGGAACTGATCGACGGAATTACACTGAAACAGTATATGGAACAGAAGGGAGGACCTCTCTCCTGGAGAGAGACGCTTCACTTCTCCATGCAGATTGCCCGCGCATTGGAGCACGCTCACAGCCGTAATATCATCCACCGGGATATCAAGCCGCATAATGTGATGATTCTGAAGGACGGCAGCGTAAAGGTGGCTGATTTCGGTATTGCCCGCGTAGCCTCTGCGCAGAATACCCTCACGAAGGAAGCCCTCGGATCCGTTCACTATATCTCTCCGGAGCAGGCCAGAGGCGCTCGCGTCGATAACCGTACAGATATTTATTCTCTCGGCGTCGTGATGTATGAAATGCTTACCGGACGGCCGCCCTATGACGGTGAAACGCCGGTCAGCGTCGCGATCCAACATATCAACGGTTCTCCGCTCTCGCCGTCCCTTCTGAACAGCGAGATTCCCACCGGCCTTGAACAGATTACAATGCACGCAATGTGCGCGGATATCAATATTCGGTATTCTTCTGTCAGCGATATGCTGAAGGATATGGAAGAATTCCGGAAAAATCCTGCGATCCTGTTCACATTTTTGCCTGCCGGCGCTGCTGCAGAAGTTGCAGGCGTTCGCCCGCAGACAAACCGGCAGAGCATCGTTTCTGCAAGACAGCCGCAGACGGCACGGAATTCTCAGACGACCCGTCAGACAAGAACCGGCCGCAATTCGCCGGCCTCCCGCGGCTCGCAATCCTCCCGTAAAGATCCGAATACACAAACCTATCTGGACGAATCCCGGGAGGAGAACAGCAGAAAGGTTCTGATGTGGGTCGGCCTCGCGCTGGTAATTGTGGCCCTTGCCGCGATTATCATTCTGCTGCTTCATAATGCGAAACAAAAGAACAATCCTCCTTCAACTACCGCTCCGTCTGAGGGGGAAACCGTTGAAGAGCAAGTCACGGTGCCGAATTTTGTTGGCAAAAAATGGAGTGAAGTATCTCACGAGCCCTCCGATTTTCAATTTGTCGTCTATGCGGACTACAATTCCGATCACGCCTACGATGTGATTTTTTCTCAATCTATTAAACCAAATGAAAAGGTTGAGCGCGGTTCGATGATCGAGCTTCATTATTCTCTTGGCGTGAAAACGAACATCATGCCGGATGTAGTAAATAAGGGTGCAGAGTATATAGTTACATATCTTGAAGACGCCTTCCACGTGACAGTCATCCAGGAGCAGGAGGACAGCGATACGGTTGAAGAGGGCTTCATCATTCGGACCTCTCCCGATGCCGGAGAGACGATTGCCGAGGGTCAGAAGGTCACCATTTATATCAGCAGCGGAAAAAAGATGGTAGACGTCCCGGGTGTTGTTGGAGCATTGATGGATGATGCGACCGCGGCTATAGATGCGAAGGGTCTGAAGGTGTCGATTGACTATGAGTACAGCAGCGAAGTCAAAGAAGGCCGCGTGATTCGCCAGAGCCCGCAGCGCGGCACGACGGTGGAAGCCGGATCCAGCGTGAACATCGTCGTTTCTCTCGGAGAAAAGACTGTTACCGTTCCGAATCTGGTCGGAAAGACCAAGGAAGAAGCCATTGCAGCCCTTACAGCGCTGAATCTTACCTATTCGATAGATGAAGTTCCGGACGATCATCCTGCCGGAGAAGTGATCGGCCAGACACCGGATGCGGACACAGACGCAAAAGAGGGCGATCCCGTCAAACTTATCGTATCTTCCGGCCCTGAAGAAAACCCCGAGGATCCCACAGATCCATCGAACCCCGGTAATGATCCTCCGGGAGGAGACGGAGAATCGGGAAATGGAGGCTGAAAAGCAAGAAATGGATCATTTGCGCGGAAAAATCGTAAAAGCATTGAGCGGCTTTTACTACGTAGCTGCCGATGAGCGCTTGTATGCCTGTCGGGCAAGGGGCCTCTTTCGCAAAGATGGACGCACACCTCTGGTCGGCGATGACGTTGTTTTTGCCCCTGAAGGAGATAAGGGCACTGTTACGGAGATACTTCCGCGAAAGAATGAATTCCTTCGCCCCGCAGTGGCGAATATCGATTGTCTTGTGATTTTCGCTTCCTGTGCCATCCCCGTTACGGATCCGTTCCTGATCGATCGCGTCACAGCGTTGGCTCAGAGCAAGGATATCCAATCGATCCTATGCGTAAATAAAACCGATTTGGAGCCAGCCGACAGACTTTCCGAGATCTACCTCAAGGCCGGATATCCTGTCGCCTGTACCAGTGCCGTCACAGGAGAGGGAATCAAAGAACTCTGGAACCTTATCCGCGGGAAGACGGTTGCCTTTACCGGCAACTCTGGCGTTGGAAAAAGCGCTGTCCTGCATGAACTGTGTCCTTCCATAGAGTTGGAAACCGGTGAAGTATCCCAAAAGCTCGGACGCGGCCGCCATACGACCAGGCATGTGGAGTTGTACTCCATGGGTGAGAATACGTTTGCAGTTGATACTCCCGGCTTCTCCTCCTTTGATGTGGAACGAATGGAATACGTTCCAAAGGAAGAACTGCAGGAAGTCTTTCCGGAATTTCGTCCGTTTCTGGGACAATGCCGTTTCCAGGACTGCACACATAGGAAAGAGCCGGATTGCGCCGTCCTGGCTGCGGTGGCTGCAGGAATGATTCCTGTTTCCCGTCATCAGAGCTACCTTCGTTTATACGAGTCTGCCAGCCAGATCAAGCCCTGGGAACAAAAATAACGAATCGGTCATAATGAAGATCGCCTCCCGCATAAAGTGTGCGGGAGGCGATCTTTTATGTTTCGCTGCAATCAGTATTTGTGTACAATCTTCTTTTCCGCGGGAGTTGCCATTGCCGTCAGCGCGCTGATTCCGTCCGCATGGGTTAGGCTTGCAGTCGGTATGTTCTGCGCTGCATTTGGTTTTCTGTGCAGGCGGCCATAGGTCCAATACATTTTCAGCTTCAAGAGAGTATTCGGACATTTCGAAGTGTTTGCAGGAATAACCATTCCCGAGTCCACGTATACATTCATCAGAACCTACAAGGAGTGAAACGATATGGAGCTTCTATTTCACGATGAAACGATCCGATACCTGGCCGAAAAACGATTTGATCAGATCTATCAGGAACAGACCGCAGAGATGGCCGTTCCGGAAAATCGGCCGGAGATCCGGCGCATCGTAGATTGTTTCGGACTTGTTCTGGTCCAGAACAAAACCGTTGCCCCCGGCATGCTGAGCGTTTCCGGAACGATCCAGGCAGGTGTTCTGTACGTTCCAGACAATGAGGAAGGTCTGGAACGCATCGACGTTGTTCTTCCGTTCACCGTTACAAAAAAGGTTACAACAGAGCCCGGCGCGCAGCTCTTCTATTGGGGCTGGCTGAAAGGACTCGATGCCCGAATGATCAACAGCAGAAAGGTCCTTGTCAGGGCAAACCTCGGAAGTGAACTGACCTTGTTCGAGCCGACGGACTTCTCCTTTTCCCGCATCAATGAGATTCCGGAGGATCTCTGCTGTAAAACAGAGGAATACAGGTTGAAGCTGCCGCTCTGTACTGCGGAAAAAGAGATCCAGATCGCTGATGAGGTGCTGATCCCGACCCAGGAGCCGGGCATAGCGGATCTGCTGAAATGGACCTGCGGCGTAGAGGTCAGCGACACCCGCATCATCGGGGATAAGGCGGTTTTCAAAGGAGACGTGTCCCTGCGCTGCCTGTACAGGTCAGAGGATGACACGCTCCACGTGTGGACAGGCAAGGTGCCGTATTCTCAGTATGCTGACCTCGACCGCGAGCTGTCGGATGGCATCATGACCGTTCAGCCGATATTTCGCCAGGCAGAAGTGGAATCCGACGGGCAGATCGACAGCCACAGATTGCTGGTCAATCTGTCTTTTTCAGCCCAAATCGTTGTCCGCGGAGATGTTCCCGCGATCTTCACGGAAGACGCTTATTACCTGAAAGGAGACTTTGCCCCCGATTGGCAAGACTGCGACCTGCCCTCCTGCCTGGACTATGTTCAGCAGATGCAGACGGAATCCATACCGCTTCCTCCTGAGGCGGCCCAGATGCTGGATTGGACAGTTTTTTCTGACGCTGCAGTCAATTCCTCCGCGCAGAAGGACCGTGTCATAACGCCGCTGTCTGTGAACCTTCTGTACTGGGACAGTGATAGAAACCTGCAATCGAAGGTTCTGCGCTGCGAGGCTGCAACAGATGCACCGGAGTCCGGCGAATCCGGTTTGAGACCGTTCTCGGTGACGGGAAACGATACGGTTTTACAGGGCAGTCAGCTGCAGATACCGATCCTTATGAGCATGCAATACGACCAAGTCCGCCCGATGAGAAATCTCTGCGGAGGCAGGATCAACGAGAATTCTGCAGAAAGCCGTCCGTCTCTTGCCGCAGTTCGCTGCAGCGGCAGCCTCTGGGAAATTGCAAAAGCGAAAAAATCGACTGTTGACGCGTTGAAGGCAGTCAACGGACTGGACACGGATCGACTTGCCGAGACGAAACTGCTGCTCGTACCGCTCGGGCGGGCCGCAAAAACTGCGGGGGAGGTCAAAGAATGAATCTGTATGAGGATATCGAGAAACGAACCGGCGGGAACATTTATATCGGTGTAACAGGCCCGGTCCGTGTGGGCAAGTCCACCTTTGTCAAACGTCTCATGGAGGAACTTGTTCTTCCGAATATCGACGACGAATATCGCCGCGAACGAGCAAAAGACGAACTGCCTCAGAGCGGCTCGGGAAAGACCGTCATGACAGCAGAACCGAAATTCGTTCCGGAGGAAGCGGTGGAGATCAGCCCCGACGGAAAGGCGCGGCTGTCGGTGCGATTGATCGACAGCGTCGGGTATATGATTCCGGGTGCCATCGGCGCCCTTGAAAACGGCCAGCCCAGAATGGTGACGACGCCATGGTTTGACCATGAGATACCGATGACGGATGCGGCAGAGATCGGGACGAAAAAGGTCATGGAGGATCACTGCACTGTCGGTATCGTTCTGACTACTGACGGCACAGTAACGGATATTCCAAGAGAGGATTACGCAGAAGCAGAACACAGGGCCATCACAGACATGAAAGCGACGGGCAAGCCTTTTGTTGTGCTTGTGAATTCCGTTAAGCCTTCTGATCCGTCCTGTACCGAACTGGTTGATCGGCTGAGAGAATCCCATGGTGTCAGCTGCTTTGCTGTGGACGCGCTGACCATGAGCTCACATGAGCTGAACGATATCCTTACTTCGCTGTTATATGAATTCTCGACGGAAGAGCTGCAATTCACTTTTCCCGGATGGTTTGATGCATTGGAACTGGATCACCCTTTCAAAAAGGAAGTCTATTCCTGCGTTCTTTCCGCGGCGGAAAAGGCCGCCAAAATATCTCAGGCAGAAGAGGTATGCGACAGCCTGCGTGCCCTGGACAGGATCTCTGCCTGTTCTGTCAGCTGTGTTGATCTCGGCTCCGGTACGGTGAGCTATACTGTTTCCATGCCGGAGGACAGCTTCTATGCTATTCTTTCGGAAAAATCCGGCGTTCAGATGCAGAACGACGCGGATCTTCTTCAGACTCTGAGTATTTATCGGGAGATCCGCAGTGAGTACGACAGGATCCGTTCGGCCTTGGACCAGGTCAGGACTACGGGTTATGGGATCGTGATGCCGTCACGGGAAGAGGTTGAGCTGCAGGCCCCGGAGCTTCTGAAGAAGAACGGTGCCTACGGTGTAAAGCTTGTGGCTTCCGCACCGACCATACACCTGATGCGCGCCGATATCAGCACGGAACTCAGCCCGATGGTAGGGGAGGAGTCCCAGTCTCAGGAACTGGTCGACAGGCTCCTGCAGGCGTATGAAGCAGATGACCAGACCTTGTGGGACAGCAACCTGTTCGGAAAAACCGTTTACGATCTGGTGAGCGAAAGTCTCAACGGAAAGATCGTCCGCATGCCGGAGGCGACAAGGCAAAAGATCAAGAACGCGCTGACACGAATCGTCAACGAGGGAGCCAACGGATTGATCTGTCTGATCCTGTAAATTGGGGTTGCATTCTGTGCTGTGTTGAGATAGAATAAAAGCACCAACAGAAAGGCGGGATACCCAAATGAATGCATACAAATCTCTTACCCCCGAGCAGCGCGAAGCAGAGCTGAATAAGCTCAGAAACGACTTTGACGCGATCTGCGAGTGCAAGCTCAAACTGAACATGGCCAGAGGAAAGCCCGGCAAGGAACAGCTTGACATGGTCAGTGATATCCTCACGGTTCTCAACGACCCTGCCCAGTGCGTAGTTGATGGCCTTGACGCCAGAAATTACGGTGAGCTTGCCGGTCTGCCTGCAGCAAGAGCTTTCTTTGCCGAGGTTCTTGGCTGCAAGCCTGAGCAGTGTTTCATCGGCGGCAGTGCAAGCCTTCAACTGATGTATGATGTTGTGGCAAAGGCCTATACCCATGGTCTCAAACACAGCCCCAGACCCTGGAGCCGTGAGCCCAAGGTCAAGTGGCTCTGCCCTGCGCCCGGCTATGATCGCCATTTCGGTATCTCCCAGAGCTTCGGCATGGAGATGATCACCGTCCCCATGACACCCACCGGTCCCGATATGGACCTCGTGGAAGAACTGGTGAAGGATCCCGAAGTGAAGGGCATCTGGTGTGTGCCCAAGTACTCCAATCCGGACGGCATCATCTATTCCGATGAGACCGTCGACAGGATCGCTGCGCTTCGCCCGGCTGCTCCGGACTTTACTGTCCTGTGGGATAACGCATATTGCGTCCATGAGTTTGAGGGTGACTTCCAGCCCTTCCGCGACATTCTTTCGCTGTGTGCCGCGGCAGGTAATCCGGACATGGTCTTTGAGTTTGCTTCGACCTCCAAGATCACGATGCCCGGCGCCGGTATCTCGGTCCTTGCAACCAGCGAAGAGAATATGGCCTATTATCTTTCCCTTGCAAAGTATCAGATCATCTCCTACGATAAGATGAATCAGTTGCGGCATGTTCTCTATCTGAAGGATAAAGATCACCTGCTGGCCCTTATGAAGCGTCACGCGGGTATTCTCGGACCGAAGTTCCGCTGTGTTTTGGATACGCTCGAGCGCGAGATCAAGCCGTTGGGCATTGCCAACTGGCAGACGCCGAAGGGCGGCTACTTCGTTTCCGTCAATACGCTGCCCGGACTTGCCAAGAGAACCTTGGAGCTCTGCAAGGTTGCCGGAGTGACCATGACGGGCGCAGGCGCGACCTATCCCTATGGCAAAGATCCCCACGACAGCAATATTAGGATTGCTCCCAGTCTTCCCGCCGTGGAAGAGCTGCAGAAGGCGATGGACGTTTTCGTTCTCTGCCTGAAGATCGCAGCTTTGGAGCAGGCGGTCTGACGAACATGTATCAGGACCTGTGGACGTTTTCATCTGCGACGTTCACAGGTCCTTTGCTATGCAATTCAGAAAAAAGGCTGTCCGAGTATCCAATATATTTTGTTGTTGCATTTTTGCAAATTCTCTGTATAATATAAAGAAGACTTATTCTGACAGTTGAAGGTGAATCAATGGATATTTTTGCAAAATGCGACAAGCCCACAGTTGCCAAGGATCTGAAAGAGAAGGGCATTTATCCCTACGGACATGCACTGGAGTCCAGACAGGACGTTGAAGTCATCATGGAAGGCAAGCGCCGGATCATGCTTGGCTCAAATAATTATCTCGGCCTGACCACGAACCCCGAGGTCGTTGAGGCCGGCATCAAGGCCTTTGAACAATACGGATCCGGCTGCTCCGGATCCCGGTTTTTGAACGGAACGCTGGAACTCCATCTGGAGCTGGAGGCTGAGCTCTCCAAGTTCCTCCGGAAAGAAATGGTCATCACTTATTCGACGGGCTTCCAGTCCAATCTCGGAATCATTTCCGCGATCGTCGGTCCCCATGACTACGTTATCTGTGACCGTGAGAACCACGCTTCCATCTATGACGGCTGCAAACTCAGCTACGGCAAGATGCTGCGCTATCGTCACGCGGATATGGAAGATCTGGAGCTTCAGCTTCAGAAGGTTCCCGAGAACCGCGGATGTCTGATCGTAACCGACGGCGTTTTCTCCATGGGCGGCGATATCGCGAAGCTTCCCGAGATCGTCAAATTGGCGAAGAAATACGGCGCAGGCGTGATGGTCGACGACGCGCATGGCCTCGGCGTGATCGGCGAGGGCGGACGCGGTACCGCCAGCTACTATGGCCTGGAGGATGAAGTGGACATCTATATGGGCACCTTCTCCAAGTCTCTGGCGTCCCTCGGCGGCTACTGTGCCACCAGCCAGCGGATCGGCGATTATATCAAACACGCATCTCGCCCGTTCATCTTCTCCGCCTCCATGACGCCCGCCTGCGCCGCTACTGCGCTTGCTGCGCTGCGTCATCTTGAGGCCCATCCTGAGCTTCCGAAGAAGCTGTTGGACATCAGCTCCTACGCGAGAGACTGCTTCCACAAAAAGGGCGTACGCATCATTGAGGCAGAGACGCCCATCGTTCCCATCTATACCTATGAGCCCTATAACACGCTCGAGAAGGCCCGCCTGGCTTATGACGCCGGCGTTTACGTGAACCCCGTGCTTCCTCCCGCCTGTGCCGAAGGCGAGTGCCTGCTCCGCACCAGTTATATGGCTACCCATACGAAGGCCCTCATCGATGAGGCAACAGATATTCTCGCAAAGGTGTTGAACGACAATGCATAACGTCGCCATCGTGACCGGCGGTACCTCCGGCATTGGCCTCTGCACGGCCCGATCTCTGCGAGATCGCGGTCTGACTGTCTACGTTTTGTCCAGACGTCCGTTTACGGAGAAGGGATTGCATCATATCTGCGCGGACGTTTCCGACGAGAAACAATGTCTTCTTGCCGTGGAGGAGATCCTGCACAAAGAGGAAGAGATCGACCTGCTGGTGAACTGCGCCGGCTTTGGTATTTCCGGCGCCATTGAGTTCACAGAACTGTCTGACGCCAAGAAACAGATGAACGTCAATTTCTTCGGTACGGTCAATATGACGAAGGCTGTCCTTCCGCAGATGCGGAAGCAGAGACACGGTCGCATCGTCAATATCAGCTCCGTGGCCGCTCCCGCTGCGATCCCGTTTCAGGCCTATTACTCCGCCACGAAGGCTGCGATCAACGCATATACTGCGGCGCTGGCCAATGAGATCCGTCCCTACGGTATCACGGTGACTGCTGTTCAGCCCGGGGATATTTCCACAGGATTTACAGCGGCGAGAGAAAAGTCGATCGCCGGAGATGATGCTTATGACGGCAGAATCTCCAAGAGCGTCGCGAAAATGGAGCATGACGAGCAAAACGGGATGAAGCCTGAGGCCGCAGGAGCTTACGTAGCGAAGGTGGCCATGAAAAAGCATCCCAAGCCCCTGTATACCATCGGATTCAGTTATAAGGCAATCTGCGTTCTGCTGAAGCTGTTGCCCTGCAGACTCTCCAACTGGCTGATCGGAAAGCTGTACGCTTGAATTGTATTCACACAGGCAACGGAGCTTCTCCGTTGCCTTTTGTGTTATTCTCCTCGTGAGGTGCTGCTATGAACGTTTTTGATTATCTTTCCTGGCGGTGTGACGTCCCGTTCTCCGACGCTCCCTTCAACCTGGTGGATAATTTGGTCCTCTCCGAGCTCATCTATACGGATTTTGGAGGTATCGTCCCGGAAAGCGGCGCTCAGGTGGAGCTGTGTGAAGCCTGCACCCGTTTTTTCGAGCTTCATGATCGGTATGAGATCGCTGCGAGGACTTCCTATACAGCCCGGGCTCCGTTTTTGATGGAGTATATGCTGCAGGGCGATAGATTCTCCGCCGTTCGTCTGAGTCATTACCGCACCGTGATGGATAAGGATCAAACCACACAGTTTGCAGCCGTTACCTTCCATTTGCCTGACGGGACTTGTTACGTCGCTTATAGAGGAACGGACGGAACTGTTGTTGGCTGGAAAGAGGATTTCCTTCTGTCCTATCAAAGCGGTACCGCAGGTCAAAAGGAAGCGGCTGCATATCTCGACTACATCTCTCTGGTGACGACCGGTCCTCTGCGTGTCGGAGGGCATTCAAAGGGCGGAAACCTCGCCGTGTATGCTTCTGTTTTCTGCAATCCCGAAACGGCAGACAGGATCATAAAGGTTTATACGAATGACGGCCCAGGATTCCGATCTGAAGTTGTCTCACTTCCGCGTTACGCTGCTGTCATGCCCCGGACCGTTTCCGTTGTTCCGGATACCTCTGTGATCGGACTTCTGCTCAAGAACGATTGTGAACGCGTCGTTGTCCGTAGTACCGCATCAGGAATTGCACAGCACGACGGCTTCAGTTGGGAAACAATGCGAGACGGCTTTGTTCCGGCGGCTATCTCCAGGACGGGAGAGATCGTTCAAAGGACGATCAGCCGCTGGGTCGAAGGCCTGGATGATGAAACTCTGCGCTCATTGGTCGATTCTGTATTTACCATGATCGAGGCGACAGGGGAGGACACCTTCCATTCGATGAGTCTTCAAAAAATGAGGACGGCGGAAGCTATGATCATGGCGATCCGCGGTCTTCCGTGGGACAAAAAGAAAGAACTTCTTTCAGTAACCGCACAACTGCTACAGTCCGGCGGTACGGCATTGACGGAATCCATGACCTCACGCAGTATGCCTGAAACGAATGATACTCAAATCAAATAAATCCATATAAAAGCAGCTCCCGGGAATAATCCCGGGAGCTGTTTTTAGTAGATGCTGAATAGCGCTTTAGCTTACTGGACTTCGTCCTTTCTCATCTCGCTGGCATAGAGGAAGGTGACGATCTGACCGCGGGTGCAGACCTTGCCGGGAGAGAACTTCCCGTTTCCTGTACCGCTGGTGATCTTGTTTTCCGATGCCCAAAGGACGGCCTTGTAATACCAGGAGTTTTCCGGAACGTCGGTAAACGGGTTTTCCGTAGTCTTCGGTTCCGGTTTTCCGGCTGCCGCCCAGAGGAAGGTCACAGTCTGAGCGCGAGTGCAGGTTTTGCTCGGAGAGAATTTTCCGCCGCCGGTGCCGCTAGTGATATTGTTCTCCACTGCCCAAAGGACAGCCTTGAAATACCAGCAATTATCCGGCACGTCAACAAACGGGTTTTCCGTCGTCTCCGGTTCAGGCTTTCCGGCTGCGGCCCAGAGGAAGGTTACGATCTGAGCGCGGGTGCAGTCATTGTTGGGCATGAACATCGTATCCGTGACACCCTTTGTAATCTGCGGATCGTGATAATACGCCCAGTAAACGGGGCCGAAGTAGTATCTATCCGGATCCTGAACGTCATCGAAGAAGAAGTCGTCCATCGGAATGACCTCCGTGCGGGTCGCACCGCAGCGGCTGCAGGTGTAGGTCATTTCGCCCTCTTCCGTATTCGTGGCTTTCTTGGTAACGACGCCGTCGTCCCAATCATGTCCGAGCGCATCAATTACAGTATGTTCTCTGGAGAGTTCCTCTCCACATCTATTGCAGTAGACCACCATGTCGTATCCGCCGGGTTCAGTGCAGGAAGGAGCTGCCTCATTTTCCTTTACCGCTTCAGCGGGATCATGGCCGAGAGCTGCGATCTCCTCGGTGGTCTGCTGTCCGGTCACCAGGCTCTCCAACAGGATCTCGCCGGGCTCGGTGCAGGTGGGTTCCGTGCGGGAGACCTCCTTAAAGACGTCCTCCGCGGGCCAAGCTTTGAAGTGGCCTTGTTCGTCGGACTCGTTGGAGTTGCCGAAGTAGACGATGTGAGCGTTTTCTCCGGCGTCCTCAACGAAGGGCAGGTCAATGGTCTGCCAGTCGCCGTCTGTGAAGATCACATGATCGTATTTGCCGGAATCGATCTCGATTTCATAGACGTTGTTTCCGTTACGATCCACGCCGATGGTCTCCAGCGCGATCCCAGGCCAAGCTGCCAGCTCAGAGCCGTCGCCGAAGGCGTAACAGTATACTGCGTCCAGACCGATTTCGTCCACAAAGAAGACGTCGATTACGGGCTCAGGTAATGGATCGTGCTGCTTCGTCAGTTTGAAGAAGCCGCCGTGGTACTCCTCACCCATATTGCCGGCGGGCCAGAACTCGACGTCATAGGTGCCGTCCTCAGCAACAACATAGTTGCCAATATTGTCCGGGTACCAGACTTCGTTGACGGCGTCGACGATCTTGACCTCGGTGTTCGCGGTGAGCTCCACACCCGTGAGGACGAATTTGCCTTCCTCGTCGCCGGCGGTCAGCTTGTACGTCTCAGAGGCGGTCCATTCGTTCATAGTGCCCACAAGGTAGTACTCGGGCTCCAGAACGACTGGCTTGAGCTCCAGCGCTTCGATGGCGTCGAGCAGAGCCTGGGTCGCTGCGTCCACCTCTTCCTGGGTATGGGCGTTTTCGTATGCCGTCTGAGCGGCGGCCAGAGCC